>Ga0247836_1000328_pt1 | contig 87603 bp, 89 predicted proteins | sample LaCruzMarch2015__4_FD_187116 | JGI IMG/M metagenome (GOLD analysis project Ga0247836, IMG submission 187116) | Freshwater microbial communities from meromictic Lake La Cruz, Castile-La Mancha, Spain - LaCruzMarch2015_14m | ecosystem: Environmental > Aquatic > Freshwater > Lake | place: Spain...
GCTTCTAGGTAGCGCAAAAAACGCTTGGGATCATTGCTCATGCTCAACCTGAGCCCTCCGTATTTCCTGCTTCTGCTGCCGCAGGATCAAGTAGTTGGTATTTGTTAATCGCCTGGGTGGCCATTGCCTTTTCGATTTTACCCGATGCGGCGAGAGATGCGAGAGTTTGAACGGTGATGGACTCAGCGTCAACGAGGAAGTGTCGACGAAGGGCGCCTCGAGTGTCAGAAAGCCCCCACCCATCGGTGCCCAAGCTGGCAAAGTCGTTGGGGACCCATGAGGCGATTTGGTCCTGTACCGCCCGCATAAAGTCAGAAACTGCAACAACGGGACCGCTCGTGTGGGCCAGCCTCTCGGTGACATAAGCCTGACGCGGCTCCTGTTCCGGGTGGAGCAGGTTGTGGCGATCAACCGCGAGGCCATCACGCCGTAGTTCATTCCATGAGGTCACCGACCAAACATCTGCACTGACTCCCCAATCCTGGAGCAGCAGGTCCTGGGCCTTGAGGGCCCACGGCACCCCAACGCCACTTGCCAGAATCTGCGCTTTAGGTCCAGATCCTGCGGACTCATTGAGCAAATACATGCCTTTGAGAATCCCGTCAACATCAACGTTCTCCGGTTCGGCCGGCTGCACATATGGCTCGTTGTAGATCGTGAGGTAGTAGTAGACGTTTTCTGAGTCCTCACCGTACATCCGGCGAAGACCATCTTTGATTATGTGGCCCAGTTCATATCCGTATGCCGGGTCATAGGAAACAACTGCGGGGTTGGTGCTCGCCAACAGAATCGAGTGACCGTCTTCATGCTGCAGTCCCTCACCATTGAGAGTTGTGCGTCCCGCAGTTGCGCCAAGGACAAACCCGCGCACCATTTGATCCCCTGCTGCCCAGAAAGCATCACCTGTTCGTTGGAAACCAAACATTGAGTAGAAAACATAAACCGGAATCATGGGTTCGTTATGTGTTGAATAGGAAGAACCGACAGCCGTGAACGAGGCAACCGAACCTGCCTCGTTGATCCCTTCGTGCAAAATCTGGCCGTCAATTGCCTCCTTGTAGGAGAGCAGCAATTCACTGTCAACGGATTCGTATTGTTGACCGTGCGGCGAATAGATCTTGGCTGTTGGGAAAAGTGAATCGATTCCGAAAGTGCGTGCTTCGTCGGGGATGATCGGGACGAAGCGAGCACCGATGTTTTCATCCTTGATGAGATCTTTGAAAAGTCGAACGAATGCCATGGTGGTGGCAATTGCTTGGTTACCTGAACCTCGCTTCATGACGTCGTAAACCTTGTCGCCGGGTAGAACCAATGGCCGCGACTTCTCGCGGCGTTGGGGAAGCGAGCCTCCCAATTGGCGGCGTTGCTCCATCATGTATTGAAGATTTTCGTCTTTGGGCCCTGGGTTGTAGTAGGGAGGAAGATATGGATCTACCTCCAATTGGGCATCAGAGATGGGAATGTTCAACCGGTCACGGAAATCCTTGAGGTCTTCCAGTGACAGTTTTTTCATTTGGTGTGTTGAATTGCGTGCTTCAAAACTTGAGCCAAGCATCCAGCCCTTAATGGTTTTGGCAAGAACGATTGTTGGCTGGCCTTTTGTCTCCGTTGCTGATTTGTATGCCGCATACATCTTGCGGTAGTCGTGGCCCCCGCGGGAAAGATTCCAGATGTCTTCGTCGGACCAGCTGTGAACGAGTTTGGCGGTGCGCGGATCGCGACCGAAGAAGTTCTCGCGAATGTATCCACCGTCATTTGCCTTGTAGGTTTGGAAGTCACCGTCATGTGTGGTGTTCATCAGGTTCACCAAGGCACCGTCACGATCAGCCGCGAGGAGTTCATCCCACTGGCGACCCCACACAACCTTGAGCACATTCCATCCGGCACCGCGAAAGAGGGATTCAAGTTCTTGAATGATTTTGCCGTTACCTCGAACCGGTCCATCAAGACGCTGCAGATTGCAGTTCACTACAAAGATCAGATTGTCGAGTTCTTCACGGGCTGCAAGACTGATTGCGCCTACGGCCTCAACTTCGTCCATTTCACCGTCGCCGAGGAAGGCCCAGACTTTTTGACCAGATGTGTCGGCAATTCCACGGTTGTGTAGATACTTATTGAAGCGAGCTTGGTAGATCGCATTGAGCGGCCCGATTCCCATGGATACGGTGGGGAACTGCCAGAACCAAGGCATGAGGCGAGGGTGCGGATAGGAAGGAAGGCCACCACCGGGGTGAGAAAGCTCTTGGCGAAATCCATCCATTTGTGTTTCCGTGAGACGACCTTCGATGAATGCTCGTGCATAAATTCCGGGTGATGCGTGACCTTGATAAAAAATCTGGTCGGCGCCTTCGGCGTGGTCGGGGCCTTTGAAAAAGTGATTGAATCCAACTTCGTACAGGGTTGCCGAACTTGCATAGGTTGAAATATGCCCACCCACGGAAACTCCTGGGCGCTGGGCACGGTGCACCATGATTGCCGCATTCCAACGGATCATCGCGCGGATCCGGCGTTCTACGACTTCATCGCCAGGGAACCAAGGTTCGTTATCGGGGGCAATGGAGTTTATGTAGTCGGTGCTGCGCAGACTGGGCACTCCAACATTGTTTTCGGCAGCCCGGCGAAGAAGTTCCAACATGAGAAAACGCGCTCGGTAGTTTCCACCAGATTCAACGAGACCGTCAAAAGACTCCAGCCATTCTTGGGTTTCGGCTGGGTCAATGTCGACATATTGAGTGGGGAGCCCACCTGCGAGAAGTGGTGAAAGTGGATTTGGCATGAGTGTTGCCTCTCAGTTCTCACCTACAGGATCGCTGCGAGTGAATGTACGAGTGATGGTAAATGTAGTTGCGTGGCAATTCGAGTAGTGCCCATTCTGCCGTGGTCCATATCTTACGGTGGAGAAGGTGGACACTGTGAACATCTTGGAGTTTCGCTAGGCTGTGACGGTGACCTTCGTGCGGAAGCAGTTCGTTGATCTTTGCCCAATCCACTTGCCAAATGCCGTCGATTTGGGTGAACTATCCCCGTGAGCGTTTCATCTCAAGCCCTTGAGCGGGCCACTCGGCTTTCATTTACTGCGGGCCAAATTGTGCAAGAAATAGGTTACGACACGGATTGTGACGCTGATTTGCGCGAGGCTATTGTTGAAATCATTGGTTCTGACCTTGTTGACATTGATTTTGACGAAGTCGTTGATGCCGCATTGCTCTGGTTCCGCGAGGAAGACGGTGATCTCACCGATGCGCTCGTTGATGCAATCAGCCCATTGGCCGACCAAGGCGTTGTTTGGCTTCTGACACCGAAGCCCGGGCGCGAGGGGCATATTGAGCCGGAAGACATCACCGAAGCTGCCCAAACCGCGGGCTTGCGGCAGACCAGCACCATCAGCGCCGGGGAGAATTGGCAAGGGACTCGTTTGGTGGCACCGCGCGCCAAGCGTTAGTGTTCAAGTCATGTCCTTGAGTATCGGCGACCGCGCCCCGGAGTTCACACTGTCCAATCAATTCGGTGAGAGTGTTTCCCTCTCTAATTTCCATGGCATGAAGAATGTAGTCGTCATGTTCTACCCATTCGCCTTTACGGGAATCTGCACGGGCGAACTGTGCGCCATTCGGGACCGTCGCGCGGATTTTATCAACGATGACACTGAAGTGCTCAGCATCTCTTGTGACCCGGTCCCGAGTTTGAAAGTTTTCTCTGAACAGGAGAAATTTACGCATAATCTTCTCAGCGACTTTTACCCCCATGGTGTCGTGTCAAAGGCGTATGGCGCGTTCCTCGAGGATAAAGGCTTCGCAACTAGAGCTGCCTACGTTATCGACAAAGAAGGTATTGTCCGCTGGTCGGTAGTTAATGGACCGGGTGAAGAGCGTAATGCTGATGATTACGCAGCAGCTTTGGCTGAACTTTCTTAGTCTTTTTCGTTCGCAGTATCTGAATGAGAAGTGTCATCAGTTTCGTGAATTGACGCTTTATTTATTTGGTTCACGTGTGAGACGATCCCGCCGATCAATGCAATTTGTGCGGTCATGTCTGCACCACGTACCGCTTGGTGGGCGGCGGTCATGCCGATACTTTGAGTTGGATCATCGGTTGCGAGGTTTCCTGCCGCTAACTCGAGTAGGTCGGCGAGAGGTGAGAGTGCTGCCTTAGGGATTTGGGTACTTGATTGTGAGCGTGTTGCGCTGCGAAGATCGTTGGCGATATTGAGAACTCGAGCGCTCATCACCTGGTTGGCTCGAAGCAATTCTTTGAGTGAGTTCAAATCAGCGCTGTTGATCCGCGGGCTCCAACGTGAGTGTTTGGCCAAGTCCTCGTACTGAGCGGCGAGTCCAAGGACTCTATTGCGCAACTCGACTGCTTGGTCATGCCAAGCGGTTGCATCGTCTTTGGTTGGCTCACCTCGTAGATCTGTTGCAATGCGGGCCAGCACTTCAGCCAACTGAACCTTTACCGCATTGAGACCGGCGGCCAGTTTTTGGGTATCGCGTGTTGGTGATGCTAGAAAAGATGCGACTAAAGCAAACAATGCGCCGATCACCACACCGTTAAAACGTTCGAATGCTAACTCCGTTGTTAGATGTGAGCCAACCACCAAAATAACCGTTACCGCCAAACTCGCAGCGACTGCAGGTGATTCACTTGGATTGCTGTACTGCATCAATCTCGCCATAACAAAACTCAAAGCAACAAGAAGCAGAATCACTACCGCGCCACTACCTATGAAAGAAACTATGACAAGTGCAACGGCGGCGCCAACGAGTGCGCCCAGAAGTTGAATCGATGTTTCCTTTGCCGCGTGGTGGAAAGTCACCCGTGTTGCAACTATCGCGGTGATGGCGGCTGGGACTGGGGATGCAAAGGGAATCGCCTCGCTCACTAAATACGCGAAAAAAGCAGCAAATGAGGTGAGAACAGCCAGCCGAACGTAGGTTGTTGGTTTAAAGCGTTTGAGTCGGACCACACTTCAGTATCGCAGGGTGAGATTTCACCACGTCAAGGTGCGTGTAGCCAGCAAATCCGCCTCGCTGCGGTCATGGGTGACATGAATTGTCGGGATTCCCTCATTCGTGACCAAGTTCTTGACATCAGCCAACAGGCGTAACCGGGTTTCAGGGTCAAGGGCGCTATAGGGCTCGTCGAGTAACAGCACGGCTGGTTGTGCAGCAATTGCCCGTGCGAGTGCAACCCGACCTGCTTGCCCACCCGAAAGTTGCCAAGTTTTCTGGCCAGCTAGCTCGCTGAGACCAACCCAGTCAAGAAGTTCAGTAGCCCGAGTGCGAGCGGCATTGCGTGACTCGCCTCCAGCCCGAAGCGCATAACCAATGTTGTCGATCAAAGACAAATGAGGAAACAACAGTGGCTCTTGAAACACCAGGCCTATTTTGCGTTTATGAATGGGGACCCCGCTGAGATTCTTTCCGTCGAGCAAGATTTCTCCGCCCAGTGGTGGATTCACTCCAGCCAAAGTGCTCAACAGGGTTGACTTCCCGCATCCGCTGTCTCCTACAACCACCAAGATTTCTCCCGGGCCGACTGAGAAATTCAAAGCAGGTGTCAGGGCTTTTTCGTATCCGATCATCAAGTCATTAACTTGCAAAATTGAATGGGTCACGTGAATACCTTTCGTGATGCAATTCTGTCAACAATCAAGAGAAGTGTCATAGAGATGATTATGAGTATCACGCTTAGCACAGCAGCCGTTGCGAATTCTGACTCGCCCGGCTTACCCAATAGTCGAGCAATCTGAACAGGAACTGTGGGAGCGTCTGTGCGCGACAACAAGGTGGCTGCACCAAATTCACCAAGGGAAACTGCTGCCGCGAGTCCGCCAGCGGCCAACATGACTCCGCCAAAAACCGTCCCAAACGCTGTCCACCAAGCGCGCATCGGAGCAGCACCCAAACTCAGTGCAACAAAATACCGACGGGGATCAACATTGCGCAAACTAGGTGTTGCCACGGCAACCACTATTGGTACTGCTATGAGCGCATGAGTGATTGGGATTAGCGCACCGGTTCCACGTAAATCGAGTGATCCGCGCGAAAACGCGAGCAAGATTCCCAGGCCGAGTGTTACTGCTGAAATGCCAAGTGGAATCAATGCCAGTGTGACTACGAATCCCTTTTTGCTCATAACAGCGATTGCTATTGCCCCGCCCAAAATTGCGGAGATTACAGCGGTCCCCAGGGCCAAACCAAGTGATCTAACAAGTGCATCGATGGGTGATCCGATTCGAATGTTCGAAGTGTTGGCAAGGTCACTCCACCATTGCAGGGTGAAACCTCCCGAGCTTGAAATCGACGACCAGAGAATGCTGGCAATCGGGCTAAGCACAACAATCACGGCAACTAGGCAGGTGAGTGTTACGAAGATTATGGGCTTTCGCCCAGAAATCTGTTTGCGTTCAAGTACAACTGTGGCCCGGGGCTCATCACGACTCAATTGGGCAGAAATCACAAAGACCAAACTGACAACAACTAATTGCAGGATTGCAGCAGCGAAGGCTGCTGGAAAATCTAGTAGGACCGAAGTGGAACGCAGCAGTACCTGTTCCAGCGTTCGGGTACTCGAGCCATCGCCTAATACGACAACAATGCCAAGTGAACTGAAGGAGAAAATGAATACAACGCTTGCTGCCAACACAATTGAGTTACGCAGCGAAGGCAGCGTAATAGTTGTGAAAACACGAAATGGGTTGGCTCCTAGCGTGGCAGCGGTGACTTCCATTCGCGGATCCAGTGTTGCCCACTGAGCTCCAACGAGGCGAACAACAACAGCAATGTTGATGTAAGCATGAGCGAGCACGACAAGCAGTAGGCCATTAGGAATTGCATCACCGAACAAGGACCGAAACCCCAGTGCGACAACCACGGTTGGCAGCACAAATGGAACCGTGACCAACGCAAGGATGAACCCCCGTCCGCGGAAGTGATAGGTGAATAAAACACGAGCGATAGGAATCCCAATTAGGAGTGAGAGGCCCACGCTGAGGAATGCTTGGCCAAATGCCAGCAGTGCTATCTGCCAAAGAGTTGAATTCGTGAATTCGCCGAGCATCTCTCCGCTCCACGCTGTAGCTGCAAGCTTGATCAGGGGAAAGATCAAAAACACTAGGAATAAAAGTGCAGGAAAAACCCACAGCCACTTAAGGCTCCGGGGCAAATGCTGCGCAAGCACCCTGGTCAGCGGTTCATCACCGCTCCCCAGGTGTCAAGTAATGATGACAGTTCTTCATTGACTTGTTCTGGTGGCAGCGAAGTACTCGTTTTAATAACGGGTGTGAAGGAAATGAATACAGAAGGCAATGTTGTATCTGCCCGTACTGGGTAGACGAACATGTTTAATGGAATGTCTTCCTGCACCTTTTGCGAGAGCAAAGCATCAATAACTAATCGCGCCCCTGATGGATTTTCGGCGCCGGCCAACACACCCGCGTACTCCACCTGCCGGTAACAGGAGTCCGTGAGGACCGATGTTATTGGCTCGGTCACGGTGGCATCTTCAGCAAACACAACTTCAGCCGCGGGGCTGGTTGCATATGAAACCACGAGCGGACGATCTCCGCCGGAGAGGGTGAACTGCGAGTAATAGGCGTCCGTCCAGGTGCCAGCAACGGCCACGCCGCCATCGCGCAATGCTTCCCAATAAGCCGGCCATTCTGCGCCAAATCGTGCGACCGTCGCAAGTAGAAATGCAAGTCCAGGCGAGGAGGTCGCGGGATCTTCAACCACGAGTAGGTTGGCAATTTCGGGAAGTTGCTCAAGTGACGTGGGGATCGCTACATCATTTTGTTCAAACCAGCCGTTATCGCTATTGATGCACACATCTCCGAAATCAACCGGTGTGAGATATCCGCCATGTGTGTCCTGGGCGAACTCTGGCAAAACACTCACAAGCTCAGGGGATGTGTAGGAACTAAAAACACCTTCGGTTGTCGCCCGAACTGCGAGGGTGTTATCGATTCCGAAAAGCAGATCGGCGGTGGGTGCGCCCGCTGCCAAAATTGCACTCGCCGTAAGTGTTCCGGCATCCCCCGTGGAAGTGATTTGCAGATCAATACCTTGATCACGTAGGTCGGAGACGAACGAAGGGGAGAGCACGAATGACTCATGCGTGATCATTCGCACGACTTGCACCTGCGCATCAGTGCCCTGTGCAGGGGTGGAGTCAGGTGAACTTGAACAGGCACTAATGGCGATCGCACCGGATACGACAACAGCAATTAAACGAAACATTTCCACTCCCTCGCGCTGGCATTACCCAGATCAGGTTAAATGGGTCAGCAGTGGCAACTGCCCTCTCAGCCCGCTGATCCCGCGAGCTCCCCAAGGTGTGCAAAGGCTAGCACGCAGAACAGCTTCGGGTGAATGGAGCGCACGAGACGTGAATATGTTCTAGGGTTTTGCCGTGGAAAGTAATGGGCCAACTACCGACTTCGATGTCGCAATCATTGGGTCTGGTTTCGGCGGCTCTGTATCCGCATTGCGATTGGCTGAAAAGGGATACTCCGTTGCTGTCTTTGAAGCTGGTCGCCGCTTCACTGAGGAGAATTACGCAAAGAATTCATGGGATCTCAAAAATTTTCTCTGGGCTCCCGAGTTGGGATTCTTTGGAATACAAAGATTCCATGTGCTGAGAGGGGTCGCGGTTCTTGCTGGCGCGGGTGTGGGCGGCGGAAGTTTGGTTTATGCGAACACCCTTTACGTCCCGGGAGACACTTTTTTCCAAGACCCGCAGTGGGGTGAGATCACCGATTGGAAGAGTGAACTAGCACCGTTTTATGACCAAGCAAAACGAATGTTGGGGGTCACCCAGAACCCCACCATGACTCCTTCAGACATTGTCATGAAAGAGATTGCCGAAGACATGGGAGTTGGCGGTACTTTCACACTCACACCCGTTGGAGTTTTCTTCGGCGAAGGCCACGGAAAGAAATCAGCAGATCCATTTTTCGGGGGAGTCGGACCAACTCGAACCGGGTGCATTGAGTGTGGAGAATGCATGACCGGTTGCCGTTATAACGCGAAAAACACATTGCCCAAGAATTACCTTGGGTTGGCAGAAGCTGCTGGTGCGAGAGTCATGCCAATGTCAACCGTGACCAAGGTCCAACCACTCCAAGAAGGCGGGTACCAAATCACAATTCGTAAAACCGGTACCAGGAAAGAGAGCAGTTACACGGCAACTGAAGTGATATTTGCTGCCGGAACCTATAACACTCAGAAGTTGTTACACCACATGAAAGACGAAGGTGTTCTTCCGAATCTCTCACCGACGTTAGGGAAACTCTCACGAACTAACTCTGAGTCGATACTGGGTGCCGTTGCAAAGACTACAAAGACTGATTTCACCGAAGGTGTTGCAATCACTTCCAGTTTCTTTCCTAATCCACAGACCCATGTCGAGCCGGTTCGTTATGGAAAAGGCTCCAACTCAATGGGGCTTCTGCAAACAGTCATGACAACACCGGAGATCGGCAGGAAGCGCTGGTCCGTCTGGATGAGAGAAATAGTCAAGAATCCTAAAGATGTTGCTATTGCTTTGAATGTGAAGTCATGGAGCGAGCGAAGTGTGATCTCACTCGTGATGCAAACCGTTGACAATTCATTGACTCTCAAAGGCAAGCGCAACAGATTCGGACGTTGGTCACTTGGCACGGTGTCATCTGAATCAACACCTGCGCCAACTTACATTCCGGTTGCACAGGAAGTTGTCGAACGCGCCGCAGCGATTATTGACGGACGACCGGGTAGCAGTGTGTTTGAAAACTTTGATGCAGCGTTGACGGCGCACTTCGTTGGAGGTTGTGTCATCGGCAGTGATTCTGAGAATGGCGTGATTGACGGTTATCACCGGGTATTCGGTTACGTAGGGCTACATATCGTTGACGGCTCAGCCATCACAGCTAACCTGGGAGTCAATCCGTCGTTGACAATTACCGCTCAAGCCGAGCGAGCAATGTCACTCTGGCCTAACAAAGGTGAGATGGATACGCGGCCCACACTTGGTGCACAGTACAAGAAAGTGTCTCCCATCGCTCCCAAAAATCCCTATGTTCCCGAGCATGCTCCCGCGGCGTATCGGGTTTAACGAACGGCGCTGAGTCTGGTCGAAGGCATGAAAAAACTCGCAAAGACTTCTTTGCGAGTTTTTTAACCTTTCGGGTGATGCTTTATTCTTTCTTAGCCTTCGTGGCGTCGAAAGATTGCATCTATTTCGTCACGGTGTGATGGGCTCATCGCCTGTGACCGCTGGAAGTCCCATTCTTGCTCAAAAGTTCGATGTGAGCTCGGTTTGAAAATCTGGCTGAGAATTTGTCCAAAGCTCCGCATAACATTCACGTCCCTTAACTGTTTGTTTTCCCGGGGTGTCCGGTAGCTCAACTATACGACATGAATGTTATACAAATGTTATCGGATGTCGGAATTCGTGGTGAACGGTAGTTTAATGAACGGATTTCGTTATCAAATCCGAACTGCGGCACTCAAATCGGAGGCCGGGGTCTGTCCCATTTGGGTCACAGCGAGGACCCTGAATCGGTAGGTGCCGGCCTTTTTGGGCGTGGGGCAACTCAAGGTCGTCGCTGTGGGGTTAAAGCGTTTGATCGTGCAGATTCTGGCTCCCTTTGCGTCAACTACCCGGTACTGGTTTACCACCGCGGAGGTTTTTCCGGCCAAGGTAGTAAACGTGATTCTTTTCTTTGTTGCCCTAGGTGGAGCCATTTGGGTTGGGGCGGCCGTAGTAGCTGTGAGGCTCGCGGGCTGGGCGTTGCCTTCGCCTTGGGCATTGCGAGAGCGAACCGTAAAGCTGTGTTCGCCATCGGGCAGATTTGGCACCGTACAGGTCAGCGTTGTTGAGGTGCAAACCAATGTTCCCGCGGGATCAACGACGTCGTAGCCCACGACACTTTGAGGTGAAGTAGCTGGAGCCTGCCAATTGACCACAACCGAGTTGTTGACAGCGGTTAGCGAAATGTTGGTTGGTGCCGAGGCAATATTCGGGTATCCGGCACCGGTAAGGGCTTGGTTAACCAAGTCCAGGTAGTCGATTGCGCTAAAGCCGACCATTAGGTAATTTCCGCTGAAGCCGGCTACACAACCTCCGGCCGAGCCGGAATTTACTCCTAATACAAAATTTTCACCGGCAGCATTAGAAGCGTAGGTGGGACCGCCACTATCACCACTACACACTCCAACAGAGGCATTTTGGCTAACGGAGTAAAGCGGTCCGAAAGATGCTTTTGGATCGTATGTGTCAATCGGCACACTTGCTTGGATAGGGAGTACATCCCGCTCAGTGGGACTCTTTAGCCCGTAGCCCATGATGGTTCCCGGGTAGAGCGTTGACGCCCAACGCGTCATCTCTGCGCTGGTCGCTAATCGTGAATACATGCTAGGACCAAGATCTCGGTCAAGGAGTAACACGGCAAAGTCATTTGGTTCAACTCGAGTCGAGGCATTCACGTAGGTGCTGGGGGTCCAGATACCAATCACATTTGCGGGGCTTGCACCTTGCGGACCAATATTGCTGTATTGCACGGCCGCGGCGCCTGGTGGAAAGATCGCCAACCGAGGAACACGCGCTGCACTACCTTCCATGGTGACGCAGTGTCCAGCGGTGAGTAGAACTCTCGGTTTCCACACCACCGCGCTGCAACTCTTGCTCCACGAACCACCGTCAAAGATCGCGATTGCAGCCACACCGGGACTGCCGGCGGCTGATGTACCGCCGTAAATCCGCGGAGAAAAGGAATCGGCGCTAGCACTAGCACCCGTCAGCAGACTCAGAATTACGGAAGTGGCCAGCAGCGCGGTCAGGCGGGGGAAAAACAATTTCACTACCTGATAGTAAGTCCTCTAACATCCAAATGAAGTGCGGGTTGGGGCTGGGTCAAGTGTCAAGGACCAGGATTTAGTACCTGCATCATCAACGCAATGCGATACATTCGTGATATGACCTTGTTCACATCCAAGACCCGCACCGCACTCTCACTGCTTGTGTTCGCCAGTATGGCCGCCGCTGCGCTTGCCGGTGCCCCTGCCGGTGCCTCTGCACCAACAGCCAAACCCAATCCGGCCAAGTTCGAGAAAGCCCAAGTCGGCTTGACCTATACCGTTTATGCCCCGTCGACCTCAATAAACCTCACAAGCACTTCGTTTCAACTGGTTAGTTGCGCTGTGGGCAAAGACGATCAAATCAACGCTTCCTATGGATCGCAGATGAGTAATCGCGGCTGGATCTCAATTTCTGAAGCTCAGTCCAGTTGCGAGGATGGGCCTGATGGGGTGGGTCCGCTAACTACGTTCTCTGTGAAAGGCGCTACCGCAACGGTCATGGGCTCGTGCAAGGGCGGGAAAAGTACCTGCTCTCAATCTAATCGGACATTGCTTCGCAAAGGCCAGGGATACACAACAGTGACACTTCCGGCGAGTGGTGCGGGGCTGCAGCCAACATTTGTAGAGGTGTACTCGGCCAATATGTCTCTGCATGAGATCAGGACGTTTGTTAGGGGCTTACAGCCGGTTCAATAAGCCAACATTTGGAGCTTCGATGGTCTCCAGCATGGTTCAACCCCAATGCCAGCACGCCCTCTGAGGTAGCAGCGCTCGCGGTCTTTGCTCAGCAAATGCTTGAGCAGCGCGTTAATTACGATGCCGGAGAAACTGCTAGTGAAGAGGGCTCTATTTATTTCATCAAGTAGGTGGAATGAATATGAAAGTGCGATAAACGCCTACCTTGCGTACAGAACTAGTTCAGCAAGCAGAGCAGCCTTTGGCTTAGCGCCAATGATTGTCTTTACGAGCTGCCCGCCCTGGTATACATTCAAAGTCGGAAGAGAGGTTATGAAATAGGTGCTTCTGGTCAAGGGGTTCTCGTCCACATTTATTTTGGCAATGATCAAGGAATCTTGCTCACCAGCGATCTCTTGAAGGGTCCGGTCAACCATTTTGCACGGTCCGCACCACTCGGCCCAAAAGTTGACCAGCACCGGCTTGTCACTCATGAGGACTTCTTTGCGGAAATTGGCGTCGGTGACTACTTTGATCTCTCCTTTGGGAAAACTCCCTAATGCCTCAACCTTTTCCCCTGCTTGCTCGGCTATAGGGGAATCCTCTGAAGCCACGGACCCTTTGGCGGAGGCCTCACTCGATGTTGTTGAAGTGGGGACATCTTCTGCCTCCGGCGCGCCGGACCCACAAGCACTCAGGAAGAAAGACAGCACCGCTACTGTCACCAGCGCAGACATTTGGCGAGCTGACGGTTTCATCCAGTTACCTTCCTTTTTCCCAAACTTGCGGAATACATTGGAACTTTAACACAGCCAAAGAACCCAACAGATGCATCACTTTTGAGGGTACATCAAAGAATCTTCGACTGGCCTCCCTCCACATCACACCCGAGGCGGCGCAGCTCGTCCTCAAGACAGGCCATCGCGCAGTTCGGACTGCCCTCACCTCGCACAAAACCCAGAGCGATTCAATTCCACATTAAAGAACAGGGCTATCGTGGAGACAGCGTTAGAGTGAGAAAGAGAACACCTAAAAGTGTAGAAGTCCCAGGATTAGGAGACAGGGGTAAGTGAAGAGATTTAATGGTGGGCGAAGAGGGACTCGAACCCCCGACTTCATCCTTGTAAGGGATGCACTCTAACCAACTGAGTTACTCGCCCGAAAACGCACAGATTACATGGAGCCATTACCACGTTGCGCATCGCTCCCGGGAAAAGGACGGGCTGTCCTTGAAGAGATATCATTAATTGTGAAACACAGACTCTCACTCGCACGAGTCATGCCATCGCTACTTGTTCTCTTAGCACTGACATTGGGGTTTGCTGTAGCTGATCTCACAAACATTCGTTGGCTCGGTGGGCTGGTGATGGTGGGGATCGGCGCAATTGCTTTCTACGTGATGAAACAGGAAGCGGGAATCCTGCGATCACTCATCGGTGTCCTGGTGGTCGTTGCCGGGTTTGTTGCGTCACACGCTCTCGGTTCGGTACTTGGTTCCTATGGCGCACTGCTTTTGGTGTCGATTGTGTGCGCGGGTGTGGTTTTTCTCCTTGGTTTCACTACTGAGAAAACCGATGGAGCAGAGGTACCCTGAAGGTCGTCTCAAGGACTTTGGGACTTCGACCTCCTGGAAAGGTATTTCATGAAAATTGCACTAACTGGAATTGCTCTCCTTGGCGCCGCCGCCCTCGTTCTCGCCGGTTGCTCTAGTGATTCAACAGATGAAGCATTGGTAGGGGGCATGGCCGAATGCACTGATGCAGCAATCGCCGAAGCGGTCAATGCTGATCCAGCATTCGCCACGTACGTGGTCACCGGCTTTAAATGCGAAAGTGGTTGGGCCTACGCCTCAGCAGACCCCGCCGAAGGCGAAACCGGCGCACCAGCCATGATGATTTTCGAAGCTGAGGGACAGTTCTGGATTCCTAAAGCGGCGGCTGACGTCTGCGGCACCTACACCGATGGAACCTTCCCAGCAGATGCCACGATTCCTGAGGCGTTGTACGACCCAGCTTGCTTAGCGGGTTAAACGTTCGAGCTAAGTTCGACACAAAGGTGGAGTCTCCTGGTGGGTGACTCCACCTTTGTCGTTTCTGCTGGGTAATCTGTCAATATGCGTAATGTTTCTGATGTGTGCACACTCCTTGATCGTCATTTCCCGCCTGAGACCGCCGAGGATTGGGACAGTGTCGGTTTGATTTGCGGCGATCCGAGCGCAACCGTTAAGCGGATTCTCTTCGCCCTTGATCCCACGATTGAAGTAATCCACGAGGCCATTGATGTTCAAGCCGATCTCGTTATTACCCACCACCCGCTTTTCCTTACCGGCGTTCATGGTGTGGCTCGCGACTCATTGGGTGGTCGAGTAGTCCATGAAGCGATCTCACACGGAATCGCACTCTTCAATGTCCACACCAATGCAGACCATGCGAACCCGGGTGTCTCTGATGCTCTCGCTGCAGCCTTGGGTTTAGTTGAGTGCGCGCCCATCCAGCCTGCAGACACCCCACTTACCGGGGCAGGCCGCATAGGACGGTTGCCCAAAACCCTGACCTTGGCTCAATTTGCCCAGCGCGTTGCGGACTCACTACCGAGAACGGCCGGCGGAATCCGTGTCGCGGGGGATCCTGACAAAAAAATTGACATGGTGGCGGTCTGCGGTGGATCCGGTGACTTCCTATTGCCGCTTGCCGCGACATTGGCCGACGTCTATGTCACCTCAGACCTCAAGCACCACCGAGTACTTGATCACCCACGTGATGAATGCGCCCTCATTGACGCTTCACACATGGCAACCGAATGGCCGTGGGTAATGGTGGTAGCAGCTTTGGTGCAGACTGAGCTGGGAGCGTCGGTGAGTACATTAGTGTCCTCGGTACCAACAGATCCTTGGACCGGACATCACGTCAGCACCGCTGAATAACTCAACTGAATAACTCAGCCGAATAACTGAATAGCCGCCAGAACCGCACTAATAGGAGATTGCATTGAATGTCGACCCGCAGATCCAAGTGCACATCCTTGATATCCAGGCCAAGGACACTGAAGCCGCTCAACTTGAATACAAACGAGCCACCCTGCCTGCCATTGAGGTAAAGAAGGGTCTTGAATCGAGTTCTGAGCGCGCACGTGACCAACACATTGCATCTGAAATGATTCTGAGTGACCTTACGCGAGAGGCGATAAAAGCTGAGGGTGACGTTGGGGTGGTGCGCCAGCGAGTAGCCAAAGATCAAGAGATGCTCAATTCTGGTGAGATCAATGACCCAAAGCAACTGTCGAACCTTCAGCACGAACTGGAATCACTCGGCAAGCGCCAACTCGACCTCGAAGATGTTGAACTTGAAGTAATGGAGCGGGTTGAAGGTGCAAAGGCTGCAGTAGAGGTTCTGGCCCAGCAAAAGAAAGATTTTTCGGCTCAACTCGAGGTTGTAAGCGCTGAACTTGACTATGAGTTGGCGGCTTTGGAAGTAGACCTCATTAATGTTCGTACGGAGCGTGAAAGCTTGGCGGCAGCGATGCCCGCAGAGTTCCTGGCACTTTACGAAAAAATCCGAAAAGGACATCAAGGTATGGGTGCCGCCAAACTGCATCGTGGTCAATGCGAAGGCTGCCGACTCACAATCCCACCGCAGGAGATTAATTCAATCAAAGCGGCTTCACCTGACGAAGTCATTCAGTGTGAGGAATGTCGCTGCATCCTTATTAGAACCGCTGACTCAGGAATCTAATTCATGTCTCGGGATTTAATTGTTGAAGCCGACGGCGGAAGTCGGGGCAACCCAGGTCCAGCGGCCTTTGGTTCGCTCGTGCGTGACGCGCTAACCGGTCAAGTTCTTGTCGAAGTAGGGGAGTCTGTCGGGATCGCAACAAATAACGTCGCGGAATACGGGGGAGCGATTGCCGGATTGCAGGCTGCGGCTGAGATTGACGCGGATGCATGTGTTGAAGTGCGACTCGATTCCAAATTAATCGTTGAACAGATGTCGGGACGGTGGCAGATTAAACACCCGAACATGCGTGATCTGGCTAAAGTTGCCCGAGCCGTATTACCGGCAGGTCAGGTTACCTACACCTGGGTGCCTCGTGAGCAAAACCGCGCAGCTGATGCGATCGTCAATGAAGTACTCGATCAATTCGACGGAACCACACCCGTCCGAATCAAGCGTCAATACACAACAGGGGAAAACGAGCTGAACGAACTTGCCGGTCAAGATCTTCTCGGTTCGGTTCAAGAGTTGCAGGCACGCGATATCACAGAGGAAGTTCGTCGAGCAAAACCCAATGTCTTAGTCGGGTGGGCTGATCTTGGCACGCCGGTTACAACTCTTATGGCCCGTCACGGTGCATCCACTTATTCACTGGAGAAAAGATTTAGCGGGTCCGGTGGAGTTGATGTTCCCTTGGCGCCTATCGGGATCAAACAAGCAGAAGCGCTCGCCCAGGAAGTAAAGACTCGCGGCAACGTTACACATATTGTTTCTTCACCCATTTTGCGCGCACTGCAAACAGCTCATATCGTCGCCGAAGCAACCGGACTGAGTATTTCGGAGAATGCCAATTTCGCTGAATGCTCGTTTGGTGAATGGGACGGTCTTACATTTGCCGAAGTTCGTGCGCGGTGGCCACATGAACTCGAAGAGTGGTTGGCTGATTCGGATCTGGCTCCGCCGGGCGGGGAATCACTGGTGCAGTGCCGTGATCGGGTAAACCGCGGCCGTGCTGCCGTTATAGAGCAATATCCGGCGCAAACAATTTTGATTGTGTCCCACGTTTTACCCATCAAACTCATGACCGGTATCGCAACAGGTGCGCCAATTGAATCTACGTTCCGGATGGAACTGCTGCCGTGCTCGCTGACATCCCTCGTGTGGTTCCCCGATGGAAACTCCAGCATGTTTTCATTCGGTGAAGCAAGCCACTTGCGTGAACACAGAACTGACGGGGTTTAACCACAGCGGAAAACTGCGGTCAGAGGACCAATGGCTATGTGGTGACAATCTGTAGGACAGGAACACCGGGTGCCTTCAGGTCCAGTTCTGACTCAAAACCCAATTGTGTGAAATATCGAGCCAGTTCGTTCACTTTGATAGGTGGCTTGAGCGAACCGAGACAGGCTGCCCGAACCAGGTCACCTTTTGTCGCTTTATTGAAATGGGTTACCGGTTTAAGAAACCCGTTAACGTTCGTCAAGACTTTGACGCTCACAACCGGTTGATTCAGTTGTTTTGCGGGTGCAAGTTTTTCGTAACTGCCCGATCTCATGTCGAGGATCAAATCATCACTACGTTGCGCCAGTGAATCGAGCAGTTCGGTTTTCCAATACGGGACCAGTGAGCCAACCTGGGGAATTATTGATGCACCACTGAGCCGATAAGCCGGGATGGGATCCGTTGGAGCCAAAAAACCAAATAGGGCTGAGGCAATCAAAATGCTGGAATCGGCTCGAGCACGTGCCTTTGCACTCAAAGTTGAATACCCCAGGTGGTCATAGAGAACTCCCGTATAGATCTCAATCGCCGGAGCGCACTTTGCGGTGAATAGGTCAGTGTTAGTGGCCAAGAGGTCATTCTGGTGCGGTCCTAGCTCAAGGACCTTTGTCGCAAGTTCCTGCTCGTTCGTGCATAAATGTGCAAGTGATTCCATCAAGAGCAGGCGCTTTTGGGTGAGGTTGGGGAAAACCAATTTTTTTGGGGCAAACTTCGAACCTCTGCTTGCCGGGGTTTTCCCTTCACTCGGTGGCAGGAGAAAGATCACGCGGGCAGCCTACGGCGTTATACAAGCAAAGGTGAGTTCATGTGCCGGCATTGTCACCGACGGCGTAACCTGTGTCATGAACGAGTCGGTCGGGTGATCGCGGCGCGAATTTAACAGCGTGTCGAGGAAAGTCCGGACTTCACAGAGCAGGGTGGTGGGTAACACCCACCCGGAGTGATCCGCGGGATAGTGCCACAGAAAACAGACCGCCAAGGGAAACCTTGGTAAGGGTGAAACGGTGGTGTAAGAGACCACCAGTGGTGCAGGTGACTGCATCAGCTCGGTAAACCCCACCCGAAGCAAGGTCAAATGGGTCAGCTTGCTGGCCTAAGCAGACGGGCTGCTCGCCTCATGTTTGCTGGTAGACCGCACGAGGCTGCTGGTAACAGCAGTCCCAGATGGATGATCACCGTTTGAGCGATCAAACACAGGATCCGGCTTATAGACCGACTCGTTCCCCTCCTGAAGGGATTTCTTCCGGTGTTACGACTCGCAATCGTTGCCTAAATCCTGAAAAGGTGAAAAACAACGTATTAGGGCACAATGGCGCCATGCCCAGAATCAGTGCACCAAGCATTGCAGAACACCGCGAAGCACGTCGTGATGCACTTTTGGCTGCCGCAGCACAACTCATGCTTTCTGGGACACCATTTACGGTCGCTCAAGTTGCATCTGAGGTGGGGCTTTCGCGATCGGCGGTTTACGAGTACTACGCGAGCGCAGCCGATTTAATCGCCGATGTCCTGGTGGACGAGATGGCCCTGTGGGTGGACGAGATGTCACCGATGGTGGAAGCAGAAAAAGATCCGTTGGCTCGGATAGAGACGTGGGTACGCGGTGTCCTGGGTTACGTAAAAGATGGACGTCACATATTGGTGAAGTCCGCTGGCTCGGTTGAACTTCCGGAGGCTCGCCGGGCGCAGGTTTCTTCAATGCACCGTGAGTTAGTTGCACCTCTGGTTCAGGCGCTGACCGAACTTGGGGTTGTTGACGTTCGTCAGTATTCGGCTTTTTGTTGGGGGGTTCTGGACAGTGCGATCACCCGTGTTGAATCACAAGGATTTGATTCAATCAGTGAAGGTGATGCAGTTATGGCGTTCATTAAAACTGGCCTAGGGCAATAGAAAAAGGGATGCAGCGCGCTGCGCCACATCCCTTTCGCCACAATCTGATTAACCCAATTTATAGGTTTTGGTGGTCACAAGCGGCTTGAAGTTGCGGCCACCCGTCGTTGTGATTGTTAGTGTGCAGGTGCCTGAAGCAGCAAGAGCTGTGATCTTTCCATCGCGCACCGAGCAGTTGTCCCCGGTGATAGATGGAGTCAACCCGGAGAGCGTGGTCGCGGTGAAAGCTTGACCGGCTTGAGTGATGATGGAATTTTCTTTCGGAGTCACAGTGACGGAGTCGGTCTTGCGATCTGATCTAACCGGCTTGAAGACTGTTGGGAAGACCCGCAGATAGGTTGGGTTTGCGCTCTCGCGCCCAGCTCCCAAAATGTAAACCGCACAGGCTCCCATGCCGGGTGCCACTGCAGCGCGGCAGTCGACTGGCTGATTCGTGCTGGCACCCGTTTGTGGATTTGGGTTTGTGCCATAGAACTCACCGTTAACCTTGATCTTGGCTGAAACACTGTCGCGATCCACTGTGGTCGCAGGAATGTAGACGAGTGAGCCCGCTGAACTGTCGCACAGTGTCGGGGCTGACCTCGGGTTGGCGGGGACAGCGCAGTTCAGGGCATAGATGCCCACATTTGCTGGCAAATTGGTGATTTCGATTGGTTGAACGGAACTAGTTTCAAGAGCAACCAACGGAGTCATGTTCTTTGCACCCGCAACGGTGGCGTTGAAAGCTCCAGCGGCCTGGGCTGGAACCGCTGAAGTCGCCCAGACGATTCCCAGCGCGGCTGTTGCAGCAACTAGATTTCGCATTCTTTTCTTGTTGAGCATTGTTCTCCTTTTATCTATTTGAATGTGACGGGAATGAAGAGATCTGCGCCTCGGAAAGAGGATTTGGTGTGGTCCGCGCGAGTAACTATTGAGCAGGATGTGACTTTGCAATCAATCTCACCAATTTGAGAATTGATTGAAAGAGTGACGGCGAATGTTCCACCTTTTTTAAATGGAATAGCAAGTTCTGATCCATAGGGTGGTGGATTTGATGAGATCCAGGCAGAAGCAGGATCGCTGGCATTCATATTGATCCCGCCGCCGCACGGGCCTGGTTTTGTTGAATTATTTTTTGGCGTAACGCATAAACCGATGTAGATCCCGATGCGTTGATCGAAGCCCTTGCCCTTAACCTTCACGCGGGCATTCGTCGAATTCAAGTTCTTAACCGGTGTAGCGGATAACGTGGCAGATCCACTTTTTGTGGTCATTGTCGGCACCACTGTTGCCCCAGCCATGGAATTGAATGCGGGCAGCACCATTAGTCCACACATCACTGAGGTAACCGCAAGCTTCTGGAATCTGCCTAGTCTTCTCACGAGGGAAAGGCTAGGCATTGTGAAGCAGGGTTGCCTGACACGTTGTCGGCCGATCCCGACAACGTGCCGGGAACGCATTCACCCGAGCCTTGATAATGTCCCTGTGAGGAAATTTGGGATTGCGGTGATCGGAATTGCAGTCACGGGGTTCGTTTTGTCGTTACTCGGCGGTTGCGCGAGTGAGCCCACTTCTCAAACCTCACAATCGCAAAGCTCTTTATCCGCTATGAGTCCTATTGAGATTACGTCGTCGGATGTCGCTTTTGCGGAGCCCTTCGGAGCACCGTGGCCATCAAGTGCAGCGCAACGAATTGTGACGATCGCTAACGGCTCGGGTGAAGTGGTTGTCGCCCTTGGCGGGGGATCCAGAATTGTGGGGCGAGATGAAACCAGTAACGCCCCCGAGATAACAGACACACCTGTTGTTACAAGTGGCCATGAAATTAATGTGGAGAGTGTCATCGCCCTTAAGCCTGATCTTGTTCTTATTGACGCGTCCAGTGGCCCACAAGAATCGATTGATTCGCTAAAAAATGCCGGGATAAAGGTTGTTGAGGTCCCCGAAGCCTGGACGATCGCTGACATTGGCTCCAAAGTGAGTGCAATAGGAAGTGCAGTTGGAGCACCTGCCCTTGCGGTGGAATACGTATCGACACTGACTTCGGTAGCAGCCCAGTTGCCATTGTCACCAACTCCCAGGGTCGCATTTTTGTATTTACGTGGGACCTCGGCCATCTATCTTCTCGGGGGAGCCGGCTCGGGAGCCGATTCAATGATCAAGGAGGCTGGTGGCATTGATGTTGGTGAACAAGCACAACTCGGAGCATTTACTCCGTTAAGTGCCGAAGAACTTATCAAGCTCGACCCCGACGTATTGCTTGTGATGACTAATGGCCTGCAGTCGGTTGGCGGAATTGATGGTCTATTGCAGTTGCCGGGGGTGGCTCAAACAAAGGCGGCGGCATCCCGATCTGTTATTGCAGTAGAGGACACAATGTTGTTGTCATTTGGTCCGAGAACGGGTGAACTTGTTCTTGCGCTCAATCAAGCATTTTCTGAGTTGAATGCCCAATGACAAGGGCTGGCAAGGCTTGGGTACTGGGAATCGCTCTGACGCTGATTTTGATTGTCCTGGTTGCCATCTCACTGAGGTTCGGTTCGGCAGGTGCTGACTCGGTGGTTATCTGGAATATCAGGTTGCCTCGAACCATCGCAGCAATACTGGTTGGGATCGGCTTGGCGAGCGCGGGTGTTTTGTTGCAGGGCTCGCTTCGAAACCCGCTCGCAGACCCGGCATTAGTTGGCGTTTCCGCAGGAGCGGCGCTGGGTGCTGTTCTGGGGGCTGCCATTGGACTGCCATTTAATTCAATTGGGGTCACGACTTCAGCTGTTATTGGTTCCAGTATTGCAATGGCCGTTGTGGTGTGGGTTTCTCGCGGCAATGGTCGAATAGAAGTTGTGACGGTTCTCCTCGCTGGAATTGCGGTAAGTGCGTTCGGTGCAGCAGTTATTGCCATCGTTTCTTCTATGAGTGACCTAGCGGGCGTTCGATCTGTGACCTTCTGGACCACCGGTTCCTTCGCTTTGAGCAATTGGGCGGGGGTGAACTCTATGTGGCCCGCGGTCGCGATCGGGGTTGTGCTGGCTTTCTACCTTGCACCCTCTTTGGACTTACTGGCTTTGGGAGATGAAGGTGCTTATGCCAGTGGAATACCTGTTTCTTGGGTTCGCACACTCGCACTTTTTGCTGCCGTTTTGCTTACCGCGGCCGGAGTCGCTGTGGTCGGGGTAATTGCATTCTTGGGCCTCGTTGTTCCACATGCAATCCGGTTGGTCGTTGGTCCGGCGCATCGACAATTGCTTGCCCTTAGCGCCATTGGCGGCGCGGTCGTGCTTCTGCTTGCCGATACGATCGCACGATTGGCATTGAGTCCGGTTGAAATCCCCGTGGGCAGTGTGATGGCGATTGTCGGAGCACCGGTCTTTTTCGTTCTCCTTGGCCGGGCTCGAAATAGGCAAGGTGGTTGGGCATGATTCTTGCTGCACGTTCGTGCACGGTCCTTGGAGAGGGTGGGCAACTTCGCCTTGATGCAGTGAGCGTTGAAGTGGGCCAGGGCGAAATTTACGCGGTAATTGGCCCTAACGGCGCTGGGAAATCAACCCTGATGGGAATTCTCAGTGGCATGCAAAAAGTCGATTCTGGGATTGTCGAATTCAACTCTCGGCCAATTCGAGATCTAAGCGTTCGGGAATTGGCTCGTGCACGCTCAGTTCTGGGACAAGACCTTGCGGTTTCATTTGGATTCACTGTTGCAGAGGTGGTGGCGTGGGGTCGCGCCCCATGGCGTGGAACTGACCGGATGAAAGAAGATGAGAGTGTCATGGAGAGCGCAATGCAAGCTACCCAGGTCACATCTCTACGTGATCGTTCCATCAATCAACTCTCGGGTGGTGAGCGCAAACGTGTACATATCGCTCGAGTGATTGCCCAAGATTGTCCACTCATGTTCTTTGACGAACCTGATTCAGATCTTGACCTGATTGGCAACAACGAGTTAGATGCCACGCTTCGCGGCCTGCAGCAACGGGGTCGAACGCTGGTTGTTAGCAGCCACAATCTGTCATGGATTTCCGGCTTAGCGACACACGTAATTCTGATGGGCGAACACGCGATTGTCGGTGCGGGACCTACCAAGGAAATATTGACATCGGAACTACTTTCGAACGCTTATGGCACGGCAATCAATGTTCAGTGGACATCTGGTCCAAGTGGCCGTGACATCGCGATGTGGACCTCGGGCTAGTCGCGGTTCTCGAGATTTATGCTCTGTAAATGCTCCGAAATCTTGCGCGAGATTCGGCCCAATTCCTCGAATTCACTCGGGGTTAACAGATCCACGAAGTGCTCTCGCACGGCAGCCACGTGCACCGGTGCCACCCCTTCAATTTTCTCCCATCCCAGCTGAGTAAGCACTGCCCATGAGCCACGGCCGTCATCGGTGCACGGTTCTCGAGTGACAAATCCTTGTTTGGCTAACCGGTCGAATTGATGGGTGAGTCGACTACGCGAGGACAGGGTTCGATCGGCTAAGTCGCTCATGCGGATACGGCGATCCGGTGTTTCTGACAGTTGCACCAGGATTTCGTAGTCGGCGCCTGACAAGCCATGGTTGGCGCTCAACTCTCGACTGAGTCGATCAGGAAGAAGGCGCGACATGTCGAGCCAAGCGCGCCATGATTCCTGTTCCTTCTGGCTGAGCCACCGGGTCATGTTACGAACTCCCATGCTCGAACCCCACCAACAAGACCGGCGGTGTTGGGGACGATCTCACAACCAGGTATTAAGTCCTCTTCTCGCAGGCGTTTGGCGTTACCGCCACCGATAAACATTTTGTCAGGGAAAAACATGGCATCAAAATCGATCAGGGCTTTCGTGACAAGTGGTCGCCATTCTTTATTGCCGATCACCTTTCGTTGCGCGTCACCAAGGGCAATGTCGATATTGGTTCCGGCGAAAGATCCGTGTGACAATTCCATGTGCGGGAGCAGGTGGCCGTTATAGAAAACGCCGGTACCGACCCCCGTTCCCAAAGTAACGACAAATTCCATGCCAACTCCCGTTACGACAGCGCACCCCTGCATATCTGCGTCGTTGATGACCAGAGTTGGAGCATTCACAAGTTCGGATATCCGGTCTTGGAGGGGGTAGCCGTTCCATAGCGCGAAAAGTTCTGGATCGCGGGGACCACTTCTTACTGCGCGTGCATACGCGCTGGCGCGATAAATGTGACCATTGCGCACGATCGCGGGGAAACCGACCGAGACCCGTTCAAAAAAAGGTTGGTCCGCCACCAATTCGCTGACCATTTGTAGAAATAATTCAGGGGAACAGGGGTAGGGAGTTTCTCGCCGAGAGCGCTCAGAGACGGGCTCACATTGTTCGTTGAGAACCATGGCTTTAATCCCACTGCCGCCAACATCAATTGAGAGTGTGAAAGTCATCGCAGGAAGGAGTCTAGGTGGTGGGATTGGCAAGCGTGAGAATCTCAGCACCATCTTCACGAACAACCAAAGTGTGCTCAAATTGTGCGGTCCAACTCTTGTCCTTGGTAGTTGCGGTCCAATCGTCTTTCCACATGTCGAATGCGATTGTTCCCAGTGTTAGCATTGGCTCAATCGTGAAGGTCATGCCTACTTTCAACTCTTGATCAGCACTTGGATCATCAAAATGCGGGATTATCAGTCCGCTGTGAAAAGAAGTACTGATTCCGTGCCCGGTGAAGTCTCGAATGACTCCGTAGTTGAATCTTTTAGCGTAACTTTCGATTACTCGACCAATGACGTTTACCGGGCGCCCTGGTTTCACCGCCGCTATTGCCCGCATGGTCGCCTCCTTGGTTCGTTCGACGAGGAGACGTGCTTCTTCGTCAACGTCCCCGCAGAGGAATGTTGCATTGGTGTCTCCATGAACCCCACCAATGAATGCGGTGATATCGATATTGCAGATATCGCCGTCCTCGAGCAAGGTTGTGTCAGGGATTCCATGGCAGATCACCTCGTTGAGTGAGGCACAAAGGCTGCGGGGATATCCGCGGTACCCCAACGTTGAGGGGTATGCCCCATGGTCACAAAGGTATTCGTGTCCGACCCGATCAAGTTCCTCGGTTGTGACGCCTGGGGACACCGCCTTGCCCACCTCTTGGAGCGCATTCGCGGCAATTCGCCCAGCTATTCGCATGGCGTCAATGGTCTCTTCGGTTTGGACCTCGGGCCCGGTGAATGGACTGGGTCCACGCTTACCCACGTATTCCGGGCGGGCAATATTTACCGGCACCGTACGAGTAGGACCTAAGACCCCGGGTGTCAGCGGTGCACGCGTGCGCAGACTCATGGGTGGAGTCTAATGCGCGTTAGACTCACACCTGAAACGTCACATATTTGTTTGCGCATCCACGATCGAGATTCATAAGGGAGAGACATGAGTTGGTACTACTGCCTAGAGCACATGAAGTCCGAGCCAGAAGACGGGTGCCCAAACTCTGAGCGGATGGGTCCTTATGCGACCCAGGGTGAAGCCGATGCAGCTCTGGAGCAGGCTGCGGAACGCAATGCCGCTTTTGATACAGATGAGGACTAGTACCCTCTGAGTTCATCGGCCATGAAAAAGGACCCGCACAGTGTGCGGGTCCTTTTTATGAAGTAAAGACTTCAGAGGAAGATTACTTGCGACGTGCGGTCTTCTTTGCTGCCTTGCGAGGAGCTGCTTTCTTTGCTGCCTTGCGGGGTGCTGCCTTCTTTACTGCCTTCTTGACAGTGCGCTTGGCTGCAACCTTCTTTGCTGCCTTGCGGGGTGCTGCCTTCTTTACTGCCTTCTTGACAGTGCGCTTTGCTGCAACCTTCTTTGCTGCCTTGCGAGGAGCTGCCTTTTTGACAACTCTTTTGCGTACAGCTTTCTTTGCTACCGCCACGATGCCTCCCGTGTGGAGTGATCCCTGCGATCTACAGGGAACATATGACGTAACTCTGACAGAGCAAACGCAAAAATACAAAGATATTCGCGTCATTTGACATAGGCGTGTCGCTTAATTGATGTCGAGTAATTGCTATCAGGATGTGATGCGGATGTGCACTTATGACGATGTTCTGGCAATATTACGTTCATGACTCAAAATGATGCTCCACTGGATGACCAAGTTGCAGTTGACGTTTCACACAAAGTAATCGGTGTGCTTGGCGGCACCGGTGAACAGGGACGCGGGCTTGCAACCCGGTTCGCGCAAGCAGGTCTTGCGGTGATTATTGGTTCACGAACTGCCGAGAGGGCGACTGAAGTCGCAAATGAAGTGGGAAGTGGCGTGAAGGGTATGGACAACGCGGGCACAGCCGCTGCGAGTGACATCGTCATCGTTGCCGTCCCATGGGATGGGCATAAAGAACTGTTGGAATCATTGAAGAATCAGCTTGTCGGGAAAGTCGTTATTGACTGCGTAAATCCCCTGGGATTTGACAAACAGGGCGCCTTTTCGCTCGTTGTTGCCGAAGGTTCCGCAGCCCAGCAGGCGCAAGAAATTCTCACCGAGTCAATGGTCGTTGCGGCCTTCCATCACATTTCCGCAAAACTGCTACTGGAAACAGGCGGACCGGAATTACACGGTGATGTGCTCGTCTTGGGTGACGATCGGGAGGCAACGGACGTGGCGTGCGCACTGGCCAACACTCTTGGTGAGATGCGAGGCGTCTACGCCGGACGGTTGCGCAATGCGGGGCAAGTTGAAGCCTTCACTGCGAATTTAATTTCCATGAATCGACGCTACAAAGGACACGCCGGAGTTCAAATCACTGACATTTAGCAGTCAGAGTTCTATTGGTACGTGTTTTCGGGTCCAGGAAACACACCACTTGCGACATCGGCAATCCAGTTTTCAACAGCTGATCTCATCGGTGCGCGTAATTGTGCGTATTGCCGAACAAATTTGGGCGGCGTGTCGGCGCCCAGTCCCAAAAGGTCCTGCCACACGATTACCTGAGCGCTTGTAGAACTACCTGCGCCGATTCCAATTGTTGGAATGTTGAGCATGTCGGTCACCCGCGCAGCCAAATCTGTTGGAATCGCCTCCAGAACGATTGCTTTGGCTCCGGCTGAAGCAAGTGCCTTCGCATCGCGGAAGAGGATTTCGCCCGCTTCGCCCCGACCCTGGACTCGGTATCCGCCGAGTGAATGAACGGATTGAGGGGTGAGCCCAAGGTGACCGATCACGGGAATCCCGGCACAGGACAGTGCTTCAACCTGCGGAAGGATGGGCGCACCGCCTTCAAGTTTGACTGCTTGGGCTCCGCCATCTTTCATGAAAGCGACTGCGGTTTCCATAGCTTGGGAGATGCTTGCCTGGTAGCTGCCAAATGGTAAGTCTGCAATGACAACGGGCTTTCGTGAACCGCGAACGACTGCGCGAACGAGGGGAATGAGTTCGTCAACGCTCACCGGGAGGGTTGAGTCGTACCCGTACACCACCATTGCGGCGGAGTCTCCAACGAGCAGAGAGTGAGCGCCGGCTTCTTCAAAAATGCCGGCGCATATGTAGTCGTAGGCGGTGATCATGGACCAACGTTCACCGCGGGCACTCATGGCAGTGAGGTCGTTAAGGGTTATACGACGCTCCGGCTGGGCAGGGGCCGTTGAATAGGTCGACATTTCGCTTCTCCAATCTCGAGGCTCACAAGGAGTCCCCGGATCATGTTGAGAATGTTGCTCTTACGAGATAAGCATGCCATGTAACCGGGCATATGTCACTCCTAATATCAATGTCGTGACCAGATTACGATACGGTACCGTTTCGTAATAGTTATCAAGGTCATTTGAAATGGAGAACCCATGGCACCGAGTAGCCCCACAGATTCCCCTGCCAGTTCCCCTGACAGTGGCGCCCGGGATATCCATGGCGCATTTGGTGTCGATGGGCACCCCAAACGGTGGTCAATTTTGTCTGTGCTGATTGTCAGCCTGTTAGTTGTGGTGCTCGACAACACGATTCTCAATATTGCGCTGCCAACGATTCAACGTGAGCTGGGAGCATCCCAGTCCCAATTAGTGTGGGCTGTGGACGCGTACGTTCTCGTTTTTGCTGCATTGCTTTTCACATGGGGTGTGCTGGGGGATCGGATTGGTCGAAAAAAGGTGCTCATCATTGGCCTGAGCTTGTTTGCGTTGGCGTCTGCGGTTGCCGCGTTTTCCACAAGTCCCTCGATGTTGATTGGTATGCGGGCTTTGATGGGGGTGGGTGGCGCTGCGGTTCTACCGACCACTTTGGCCATCATCACCGTTGTGTTCCCGCCACATGAGCGAGGTAAGGCGATTGGCGTGTGGGCTGGCGCTGTCGGCGCCGCAGTTGCATTGGGCCCTGTTTTGGGCGGAATCCTGCTTCAGCATCCTCTGTGGTTCGAGTGGCTCTTGGGAAACGTCTGGGGGTCCGTTTTTCTCATTAACGTGCCCATTGTGTTTTTTGGTGTCATTGCGATTGCAAAAGTTGTACCTGAGACTAAAAATCCGCATCCGCGGGCCCTGGATATTCCAGGGTTGTTGCTCTCCATCACCGGGCTCGGATTACTTATTTTTGGAATTATTCACGCTTCAGAAACCCGTGACTGGTTGGCGCCGTCAGTTCTGATCCCAGCTTTAGCAGGTGTTGCTCTCATCGCCCTTTTCCTATGGATCGAGTCGCGTAGCAACCATGCATCATTTGATGTTGCCCTGTTCAAAAACCGGGGTTATGCGGTAAGTCTTACGGCGGTCTCACTCGCCTTCTTCGCACTTTCGGGCGTCACCTTCGTACTTCCCTTTTATTTGCAGGTCCTGCGAGGCTTTGACACGCTGTCAGCAGGACTAGCGTTCGTGCCCTTCGCCGTCGGACAAATCATTGCTGCTCCTCGTTCTGCGGCAATGGTCGAAAAATTTGGCTACAAGGTTGTCATGTCTGTTGGTTTGGGAGCGGTCGCTATCTCGCTGGCAGGCCTATCAGTAATTCAGATTGACACTCCGATCTGGCTGATCCTCGTTCTTTTCTGTGTTTTCGGCTTTGGCATGGGTAACGTCATTGCGCCGGCCTCAACAGTGATGCAAAACGTATTGCCGTTGGCAAGAGCGGGTGCTGGGTCCGCTGTCCAAAACACGGTTCGCCAAGTTGGTGGAGCCCTTGGTGTCGCAGTTATCGGAACAATTCTTGCAACCCGCTATGCCAGCAACGTGGAGCCTTTCCTGGGTAACCTGCCGGCCGAGATTCCTGCGCAGGCTAGAGAAATCGCCTCCGAGTCCATTATTGGAACGGTATCTGTCTTGAGTCAGGCAGGCGAAAGTGGAATTCCTGCATCAACCGTTGCTCAATTACAGTCGGGGGCATTTGAGGCATTCCTCAATGCGTCACATATCACTTCCATGATTTCAACGGGAGTAATTGTGATCGCCTTCCTTGTTGTGGTTTTTGGTCTCCCCAAAATCGATCCACCGCAGAAGATAAGAATTGAACCGCCCATTCCGGTGCCTGACCCAGCTCATAGCGAAACGAATGCCGTAATAGCCGCTGAATTCAGTAACTATGACTCTGAAGTAGTCGAAGAACTGGACCCAGACGCACGTCCATCGGATCTAGGGCGGTAACCGATGCCGACGCTAAAGGTGAGGGGTCGACCGCGCAGCGAGGATGTTGATCTAGTGATTATTGAGTCTGTTCTCGACACAATCGCCGAGGAAGGGATTGCCCAGGTAACAATGGAAGGCATTGCCCAGCGAGCAGGTGTGAGCAAGGCGAGCCTGTATCGACGTTTTCCCACCAAGACTGACATGGCGATAGCGGCCGTTGAACGGATGCGCGCAGAAAGCCCTGAAATTCCAGCCCAGGGGAGCGCATATGAGCGTCTGCTGTTTCTGATGGAAGCGACGAGGACAGGAATTCAGGGTTCTCGCTACGGGCGAATCATGCTTGCCGTCATTTCCCACGGCCAAGAACGCCCAGAGCTAGCGCAATTGGTCTATGACCGAATTTTGGTGCCCCGGCGATGCAGAATTCGCGAGATCCTCGAACAAGGAATCGCGAACGGCGAATTTCCGAACACCCTCAACATCGATGTCGTCATGCCCGCTCTGATCGGACCCATGCTTTATATGGGTATGTGGTCAATGTGTGACCCTGCCTTAGAAACGAAAACTGAAGACGTCCTTCGTTCAGTCATGGGTCTGCCTCGGATTGACTAACCCTTCCAGCGGTTTGTGATCGGAAGCCTTCGGTCACGACCGAATGACTTACTGGAGATCTTGGTCCCGGGGGGATACTGACGGCGTTTGTATTCGGCGCGGTCGGTGAGGGAAATTATTCGTCGAATCAGGACTGAATCAAAGCCTTTGGCCTCTAGATCCGCGATTGATGCATCCTGGTCAACATACATTTCCAAAATTGCATCAAGTAGTTCGTAATTGGGGAGCGAGTCCGTATCGAGTTGATCTGGTCGTAATTCGGCGCTTGGTTGCTTCTCAATACTGTTTGGTGGAATAGGTGGCGTTGTTCCGGTTGATATCGCTGCCTCATTCCGCCATTTGGCGAGGGCCCAAACAAGTGTTTTTGGAATGTCCTTGATGGGGGCAAAACCACCAACGGCATCACCGTAAATAGTTGAATAACCAACCGCTATTTCACTTTTATTTCCCGGAGCTAAAACAAGGTGTCCCTCGGAATTGGACAAAGCCATCAGGGTTGTTCCCCGGACACGGGCCTGCAAGTTTTCTTCGGCTAGCCCTGTGACGCCCAATTGCGTCAGGAATGTGTCCATCATTGGCGCAATAGGGATTGTTCGGACTGAGAGTCCGGTGCGCTCCGCCAGAGAGTAGGCATCGGCTAAGGAATGCTCGGATGAATATTGGCTTGGCATGGCACAAGCGAATACGCGATCGGGTCCGAGGGCATCGACAGCAATTGCGCCGACGAGTGCTGAATCGATCCCGCCACTTGCACCAAAAATCACTGAGTTAAAGCCATTCTTTCTGACATAGTCGCGAAGGGACAGAGTGAGCGCGTTGTAAATCGTCTCCAGAGGGTCCACCACTGGCAAAAACTCAACTGGCTCACCGCTGTATGGCAGGGTGATGTGAAGTAGTTCTTCAATGTTTTGGGCGCCGTGAAGTTGGACATCTCCGGTAGGTGAGATCACCATACTTCCGCCGTCAAACAACAATTCATCTTGGCCGCCAACAATATTGGTGTACAGAATTGTTGCCCCAGATTCTTGAGCCCTTTCGCGACACAAATTGACCCGAACGCTGTCCTTACCAAATTCATATGGTGAGGCATTGAGTACTGCCAGAATGTCGGCGCCTGCCTCGCGAGCCCACTGAACTGGACCGCCACTTCGCCAGAGATCCTCACAAATTGCAATCGCAATAATGTGGTTCTTAACGTTAATCAGAAGTGGCTCATTCCCTTGATGGAAATAGCGCGCTTCGTCAAATACACCGTAGTTGGGTAGAAAATGTTTAGCGTAGGTGCCGACAACTTTGCCACGATGCAGTACGGCGGCACTATTTGTTGGTCCGGCATCACCCACATCAAGATAGCCAACGATGACGTGCACTTCACCGTTTCCGTCAGCCTGTAAATCAACAGCCAGATCACCGATTGCTGATATCGAGGCCTCTTGGAAATCCTTACGAAGTGCTAAGTCCTCAATGGGATACCCGGTCAGGACCATTTCGCCGAAAAGGATCAGATCAACCGGAGCAGTCTTCGTTGCCGAGGTCACCGACTTGCGAATAAGTAGCGCATTTGCTCGGATATCTCCAACGGTTGGATTCACCTGGGCTAAAACCACACTGAGTTGGCCTTTAGCCGGCCCGGGGTTGCCCATGTGATCCATAGGGCTGAGGCTACTGCAGGTAATTAACCTGGTCGTAACACGAGGGAGAGGACGATGGTGACGATAGGTGACAGGCTGATACCAGCAGAAGTTGATTTCTTTCATACTGAAGTGAGGAAGACGTAATGGACAAGCAGGCAGAATTCGTATTGCGAACCGTTGAAGAACGCGATATTCGCTTCATTCGGCTGTGGTTCACTGATGTGCTGGGTGCGCTGAAGTCTGTGGCAATTGCCCCCGCTGAACTTGAGGGAGCTTTTTCCGAAGGCATTGGTTTTGATGGCTCGGCGATTGAAGGATTCGCGCGAGTCTACGAATCGGATATGTTGGCTCGGCCCGATGCGAGCACCTTCAGTATTTTGCCGTGGCGTGAGGAAGGCCCGGGCGTAGCTCGAATGTTCTGTGACATCAAAATGCCCGATGGCTCACCCTCTTATGCGGACCCGCGGCATGTGCTCAAGCGGGCACTGACAAAAGCGGCCGACATGGGTTTCACTTTTTATACCCACCCCGAAGTTGAGTTCTATCTTTTCAAAGGAGAACCCGAACCTGGCAGGGAACCTGTACCTATTGACCGGTACGGGTATTTCGACAACGCACCCAATGGGCTTGCACATGATTTCAGGCGCCAGGCCATCACGATGCTGGAAGCAATGGGAATTTCAGTTGAATTCAGCCACCATGAGGGTGGTCCGGGACAGCAGGAGATAGATCTGCGTTACGCCGATGCTTTGTCAACGGCCGACAATTTGATGACTTTCCGGTTGGCTATTAAGGAAGTTGCTTTGGATCAAGGAATTTTTGCATCCTTTATGCCGAAACCGTTTATGCAGCACCCGGGCAGCGGGATGCATACGCACCTTTCGCTGTTTGAAGGTGACACCAATGCATTTTACGAACCGGGTGCACCGCACCAACTCTCCAAAGTGGCTCGAGCGTTTCTCGCTGGTTTATTGGTGCATGCACCTGAAATAACTGCCGTGACAAATCAATGGGTGAACTCTTACAAGCGAATCGCCGGCGGAGCTGAAGCACCCGCATGGGTTTGCTGGGGGCGGCACAACCGTTCAGCACTATTACGAGTGCCGATTTATAAGCCAAATAAGGCAAACAGTGCCCGCATCGAATATCGCGCACTCGATAGTGCGGCCAACCCGTATTTGGCATTTGCACTCCTTCTTTCCGCCGGACTCAAGGGGATCGAAGAAGACTACGAGCTACCACCTGAAGCCGAAGACGACGTGTGGGCGCTGAGTGAGGTTGAGCGCAATGCTCTGGGCATGAAGCCATTGCCCGGTAGCCTGAATCAAGCCATCATTGCTATGGAGAGTAGTGAGTTAGTCGCCGAGACTTTGGGTGAGCATGTTTTTGATTTCTTCCTGCGCAATAAAAAGGCCGAATGGAGCGAATACAGCCAGCAGGTAACCAATTGGGAACTCAACCGATACCTGCCTTCGCTCTAGTGCTGTGTGTCTAGGCACTAAGTTCAACTTGTGAGCGCAGATTCTTCGCACAGTTCTCGCGCGCCTTCGGTGCGTGTTGGGTTGCTCAAGGCTGGAGTTATCGATTCCCAATCTGCTCTTGACGCTGTCAACGAAATCGAATCACTGACCGGGCATGGCATCTCCAGTTTACTTATTTCAGACTCTCTGGCCGGAGTAGCCGATCCAGATTTAGCGTTAACTTCACTGGCCCGAATGATTTCAAGTGCTTCTGAGCAGCAATTGACTCGTTTGACTAAAACAATCACGGCGGATCCAATCGTTCTGGGCAGGCTATTGAATATCCTTGGCGTGTCGACTGGGTTAGCTGACTTCTTGGTTCGACACCCGGATATTGAAATGATCGCCGACGGAGAGGCCTTGGCACAGCCTCCCCAAGGGATAAAGAATCGGCTCCTACTGTGCGTTGGCGCTGATCCAAGGGATGAAATTCCAATTGCCGAATCGGCGGAGGAACCCATTCTTGACCGATTGCGTGTTGCTTACTTTGCAGAATTGATTGCAATCACAGTGCGCGATCTCACTGGGATCTATTCGATGGAAGTTATCGCGGGGTGGCTCTCAGATCTCGCTGACGCAACTCTTAACGCGGGACTGGCAATCGGCCGGGTCGGGGTCGCCGCACCCCGTACCCCGATTGCCGTTATTGCAATGGGAAAGACGGGTGGTCGGGAACTGAACTACATCTCCGATGTTGACGTCATTTTTGCGACGGATCACAGTGAATCGGTCAATGACGCAACTCAGATTGCCCGGGGATTGATGCGGGCATGTGGAGCCAGCACAGCGGAAGGTTCGATCTGGGAAGTTGATGCAGCCCTGCGTCCGGAGGGGAAACAGGGAGCCCTCGTCCGTACGGTTGAGTCTCATATCGGCTACTACGAACGCTGGGCCAGTACGTGGGAGTTCCAGGCGCTCCTCAAAGCCAGATTTGTTGCAGGTGATCCAATGGTGGGCGAGCAGTACATCCACGGAGTCCAGCCATTTATTTGGGCGGCGGCAGACCGAGAAGGATTTGTCAATGATGTTCAAGCAATGCGTCGTCGTGTCGAAGAGCATGTCGACGCAGCAGTTGCGGATCGTGAAATCAAGTTAGGTCCTGGTGGGCTGCGAGATATTGAGTTCTCCGTCCAACTTCTGCAGCTTGTACATGGGCGTAGTGACGTTCTTATTCGAAGTAATAACACGATCGATGCCCTTCGCGCACTAGCAATGTGGGGGTACGTCGGTCGTGATGAGGCGTCCAAACTTGAACAGTCGTATCGCTTCCTGCGCACGCTGGAACACCGAATCCAGTTGCGTAACTTGCGCCGAACCCACACTATGCCAACAGATCCCGACGAACTTCGGGTGATTGCGCGCAGTATGGGGATCACGAGTGATCCAGCAACAACACTCCTTGAGCAGTGGGGACGCAATCGAACTGAAGTGCGTCGCATCCACGAAAAGTTGTTCTATCGACCACTGTTAAATGCTATTGCTGGACTGGATGCTTCCCAGGCTCGGCTCAGTAGCGCAGCGGCAGCCGACCGACTCAGGGCACTTGGTTTCCTCGACCCGGTTGGTGCGATGCGTAACATTGAGGCGCTAAGTAGTGGAGTGAGTCGCCGGGCAAATATTCAACAAACTTTGTTGCCGGTCATGTTGTCCTGGTTCGCCCAGGCTCCATTTCCCGATACAGGGCTGAGTGCATTTCGTGCAGTAAGTGATCAGGTGGGAACAAGCCATTGGTATCTGCGTCTATTGCGTGATGATTCACTCGTCGCACAACGTTTGGCGATTTTGTTGGCTTCGAGTAAGTACGTCACGGATCTAATCCGAAAAGCGCCCGAATCCATGTCAATGCTTGCCCACAATGAGGACTTGGTTGTGCCGTTCCTTGGACCAGAAATCGACTCGCTTCTCAAACGCTACGAAGATCCCGAACGCGCCGTCTCCTCATTGAGGTCAATAAGAAGGCGAGAACTTTTCAGGATCAGTTCTGCGGACGCCTTGCGGTTGACCGACATCAGTACGGTTGGTCGCTCACTCACCGAGGTTGCGGAAGTCACCATTGGTGGAGCGCTCTCAAGCGTCGGCGCTCCTGCAAATGTGGATTCGCACGTTCGTGTTGCGGTTGTAGCCATGGGCCGATTTGGTGGTAACGAACTTGGTTTCGGCAGTGACGCAGACCTTATGTTTGTCTATGAGCCGGGTGCCGGTGAAGACTCTGAAAGTGCTGCAAAGAGTGCATTTGCCCAGGTCAACCAGATGAGAAATCTCCTGAGTGCACCAGCAGATGAACCACCTATGGAAATCGATACTGATTTACGCCCCGAGGGTAAAAATGGCCCCCTTGTCCGATCGCTGGACTCATTTGCCTCCTACTACGACAAGTGGTCGTCGCCTTGGGAGGCCCAAGCATTACTTCGCGCTCGAGCGGTGGCAGGTGATGCCGAGCTGGGAAGCCGATTTGAACAACTGATTGCCCCCGTGAGGTATCCCGTTGGCGGGTTAAGTGCAAGTGCGTTACTAGAGATGCGAAAACTCAAAGCTCGAATGGAGACTGAGCGTCTCCCGCGGGGAATTGACCCGAACCGTCACATCAAGTTAGGGCGGGGTGGACTAAGTGACGTTGAGTGGACAATTCAGCTATTGCAGTTAAATCATGGGAATGAATTTCCCGAGTTGCAGACAACGCAAACATTGAAGGCAATTATTGCGGCTGAACAGGCTGGTGTACTGGCCAATCGGGACTCGGTGATCCTGTCCGAAGCTTGGGCACTCGCCAGTGAGGTGCGCAATGCCATCGTGCTTGTCAAGGGCAAGCCAAGCGACGTACTTCCCATCGACATAACCGACCTTGCCGCAATTGCCTACCTGATGGGATATTCGCGTTCTCGAGTTGGACAGCTCGAGCAGGATTACCTGCGGGCAACGCGTAGGGCGCGAGGAGTAACCGAGCGGGTTTTTTACGGTAAGGCTTAGTTCGCGAAAGCAACAAGTAGCAAGCGTATAAATGAAAATACCCTCTGACACTGCGCTCTCGCGGGTCAGAGGGTATTTCCTCAAATAGCCTTGACTTAGAGTGTTTCTTAGATGTCGTAGTACATCTCGAACTCGTGTGGATGTGGGCGCAAACGAATGGGATCGATTTCGTTGGTGCGCTTGTAGTTGATCCAGGTCTCGATGAGATCTGCAGGGAAGACCCCACCAGCCTGCAAGTACTCGTTGTCTGCTTCGAGTGCTTCGAGTGCCTTGTCCAATGAAGCTGGCAGTTGTGGAATGTTCGCCAATTCCTCGGGGGGCAGTTCGTAGAGATCCTTATCAATCGGGGCCATTGGCTCGATCTTGTTCTTGATTCCGTCAAGACCGGCCATGAGTTGGGCGGCGAACGCCAGGTAGGGGTTACTTGAGGGGTCTGGAACCCGGAACTCAATTCGCTTTGCCTTCGGCGAAACTCCGGTCACGGGGATACGGATACAGGCCGAGCGGTTACGTGCCGAATACACCAAGTTCACCGGTGCTTCATAGCCGGGAACCAAACGGTGGTAACTGTTCACGGTTGGGTTGGTGAACCCCAGAAGTGATGGAGCGTGGTGCAACAAGCCGCCGATGTACCAGCGTGCGATATCTGAAAGGCCGCCGTATCCGCTTTCGTCGTAGAAAAGGGGCTTGCCATTAAGCCAGAGTGACTGGTGACAGTGCATTCCCGAACCGTTGTCACCGAAAAGTGGCTTCGGCATGAAGGTCGCGGTCTTGCCGTGGGCCCAAGCAACGTTTTTGACCACGTACTTGAACTTCATCAGGTCATCGGCTGAATTACGAAGGCTGTCAAACATGTAGTTGATTTCACCTTGTCCGGCGGTACCAACTTCATGGTGGGAACGCTCAACCTTGAGCCCCACTTGCTGCAACTTGAGCACCATGTCGTCGCGGATGTCAGCGAAGTGGTCAACCGGTGGAACGGGGAAGTAGCCACCCTTGTAGCGGGTCTTGTAGCCACGGTTGCCGCCCTCTTCGACGCGGCCGGTATTCCAAGCGCCCTCAACGGAATCGATATAATAGTAGCCGGAGTGCTGATTGGTTTCAAATCGCACGTCGTCAAAAACATAAAACTCGGCTTCGGCACCGAAATAGACCGTGTCAGCGATCCCGGTTGACTTCAAATATGCCTCGGCACGGGAGGCAACGTTGCGAGGATCACGAGAATACGGCTCGTCGGTGAACGGGTCCAGGATTGAGAAGTTCATGATCAGAGTTTTGGCAGGACGGAATGGGTCAAGGTAAGCGGTGGTGGGGTCGGGAACGAGTTTCATATCCGACTCATGGATTGCCTGGAAACCGCGGATTGAGGAACCGTCGAACATCATTCCTTCGTCGAAGGCGTCCTGGGTGAAAGAACCCGCTGGCACATTGAAGTGCTGCATTACACCGGGTAAATCCATGAAGCGAACGTCAATGAATTGAACGTTTTCCTTCTTAATGAATTCCAGGACTTCTGAACTATTTGTGAACATGCCTACCTCCTGTAGGGGCCGATATCGCTATGTGAAGTGGTTCTGGGAAGTTCAACGACGCTAACTCTATGTGTGGCCGGTGTCGCCGAAGTATCCCGACTGTTTCCATCGTGTTAACGAAAGTGGTGCGATCCAGGGTGATTTCCGACGATTGCGGTCGGTCATGGCGGGATGAGGGGTTTAGACTGCCGGAATGAGCATTGTGGTGGAACATTTGACCAAAAGATTCGGTTCCGGAGTTACTGCGGTGGCGGATTTGAGCTTTTCAGCAGCTCCAGGCAAGGTAACCGGGTTTCTGGGGCCCAATGGCGCTGGGAAGACTACGACTCTGCGATGCCTTCTGGGATTGGTGAGTCAGACTGAGGGTAAAGCCACAATTGACGGAATTACCTACCGTGAGATTGAGAATCCCATTACCGTGGTCGGTGCCTCACTTGAAGCCAGCGGCGCCCACCCAGCCCGTACCGCGCGAAACCATCTGCGGATGATCGCCAGCGCCGCAAAGATTACTGATTCCCGCGTCAGTGAAGTTTTGGAGACCGTGGGCCTCACTGCAGCAGCCGACCGCAAAGTAGGTGGCTATTCATTGGGGATGCGGCAACGCTTGGCCCTAGCCGTTGCCTTACTCGGGGACCCGAAAGTTCTCATTCTCGATGAACCGGCGAATGGCCTTGACCCAGAAGGAATCTCATGGCTTCGAACCTTTCTTCGCCACCAAGCGAGCAAAGGCGTCAGCGTACTTGTTTCCTCTCACGTTCTTTCTGAGGTCCAGCAGACGGTCGATGACGTAATCATCATTCGATCCGGTTCGCTTATGTATCAAGGTTCACTGCATGCCCTCACCGAAGGTGGACCTGCTGAAGTTGTTGTTCGTGGACCGAATATTGATCGATTGATTCTTCCCAGCCAGTGGTCCAGCAAATCGGTTGCAAGCGGCGAAACTGTCATCACCGGTGCCACCATCGAACAAGTAGGTCGGGCTGCATTCGAGCAATCACTCGAGTTACATGAACTCTCCTCGAAATCCGCTGACCTTGAGCAGCTTTTCTTGGGACTCACCGCGGAGGAATCTCCCACGAATCAATCCGTTAACGGGAAAGGCGGCCCAGAATGATTGCCTTGATCCGCTCTGAATTTCGGAAAGTGTTTTCGACCAAGTTGCTTCCGATCTTGTCCCTAGCAGCATTGGGGTTCGTGCTGTTACAGATCTTCCTGCTCGTATTTCTCTCGCCACCTGGCTTGGAAGACATCAATCGCCTCATGGACCCTGCATTTATTAAGACAATTATTGCCTCCGCGGGAAGCGCCAGTGTTTTCCTACTCATCTTGGGAATTGTCGCAATGTCGGGTGAGTACCGAAATCAAACGATTACTTCGACCTTTTTGACTACCCCGGTTCGTTGGCGTGTAATAGCGGGAAAAATGGTGACTTTTGCGATTCTTGCCTTGGTTCTCGCGCTGGTTCTGTGGTTCATCGCTGCGATCACCACAATGTTGCTACTAGGCACCCAAGACTCGGCGCCATTTGAATGGAGTGCGGCCTTTTCGATCTTGGGCGGTACGGTGCTTGGCCTTGTTCTCTTCGCAATCTTGGGTGTTGCAATTGGTTCACTGATCACCAGTCAAGTGGCCGCAATCATTATCGCTTTGGTGTTCACATTTGTTCTCGAGCCACTGATTACACTTTTCTTCCTGTCGGTGGGCAAGTGGTTGCCAGGAAATGCCCTAAATGCAATCTTGCAGACCGGTACCGGAGACCCTGAATCAAGTGCGTCTGATCTGCTAGACGTTCCCGTTGGAGTTTTGGTACTCGTCGGCTACACCGTTGTTTTCGCAGTCGCCGCTGCGGTTATCACCAACAGGCGTGACATTACGTGAGCTCGCAGAACAACCAAATCTTCGGTGACAACTCGTATGCCAGTGTCGGGCGTCGGTTAGGTGCTCTCGCTATTGATTGGTTCGCCAGTCTTGGCATTGCAGTACTTGTGTTCCGAGATTTTGCTTACGGCACACCAGAATCAATGTTGGCAACAACCGCGGTGTTTTATGTTGAAATAGTGTTATTCACGTTCTTAATTAGTTGTTCTTTCGGCCAAAAATTGTTGTCCATGCGTGTGGTTAACCTCAGCGGTGGACGGCTTTCACTGTGGAGCATCATGCTGCGAACCCTGCTCATCATTCTTGTTATCCCGGCGTTAGTCATGGACTCCGATGGACGTGGACTCCATGATCGAATTGTTGGTTCGCGAGTTATTCGGGTAGTTAAGTAGCGAAATTGGGGGCAGGGCTAGCGCGGCCGGCGGGCTGAACGGGCACTCGTCGGCATTGGGCCCTTGGGGATGGGTAGTGCATTTGCAGCGTTTCCGAGTGCATCAAGGCGCCGGCGAACTTCGGTGACTTCCCCACCGCGAAGGTTACGCGGCAACTTCGCCAGCGTCTTTTGTAGTTTGCGCAGGGAGACTTGATCTGCTTCAACGCCTACTTGAATTTCATAGATAGGGATGTCTGGCACCCACCGGGCGGTCTTTTTGCGCTCATTGGCCAGCAAAATTCCGACTCGAGATGCAGGGCCTTCGGAGATAAGAATAACCCCGGGACGCCCGATCACCCGAGAAATCATGTCCTGGTTTTTGTTCACCGCGACGGCCGGAGTCATCGGCCACTTGTTTCCGCGAATGCTCTGCACTACCGCTGCGGCAGCTCCAGGTTGGCCTTCAATTGATGAGTAGGCGGCGGCCATGGCCCGGCGGCTAAACCAGTAGGTCGCTGCCAATAAGCCAACCGGGATTCCGACAAGGAGGGAGGTGACGGGGTTGACCAGGATCCACACGGGTATCGCGACGACGAATAATCCCAGTAGGAAGAAACCGAGTGACTCAGCCCATAGAAATGGAAATGATTTTTGGGTCATTTTCCAGTTCTGGACTATTGATGAAAGTCCCTGACGAAATTTGCCTTTAGCCACAGGTTCACCCTATGGCAATGCCAGTTGGCACCTAATTAAGGGTGACCACCGTTATGGGGTCCCCGGTATTAATCATGCCGGGTCGTTCAACCCAGCCCGTGATCCCACGTAGGTGCATAGCGGCCTTGGGGAAGCGTTGCGCTGCGCTGCCGTAAACCGACTCAACCATTGCCCCGGCGATTGTGCACGGGGCATTAGCCCCACCGGTCATGATGCTGGCCCCACTGGGAAATACCAACCGCGACATAAGCGGCAAGGCCGTGAGATCGGGGAGTCCTTTAGTACAAATGTTGTCGGCGATCGTTCCTGCGGCGAGATCATCTATCCCTAATTTCTCTGCAATTCTTGCAAGTTCGGCTTGATCAACAATTGAAATTTGTCGGTAATTGCTGATTTCTGTTCCACGTGCAAATGCATGCTTCTCACGTGCGCCCGAGAACATCGTGCTTCCATAATGCCGATCTCCGGGAATTCCAGAAAACTCGAGGTTGATCGAATTAACGGGTGTTGGCATCTCGAGATCGGGTGACCAAATGTGCAGGGCTGCAACATGTGGGCTCATGATTGATCGGAACCTCGTTTCTCAATGGCCTGGGCGTAGAGCCGACCTGCACGGTAACTCGAGCGAACGAGGGGACCACTCATCACACCAGCGAAACCAATCTCGTAGGCGCGCTTTTCCCAACTCACGAATTCGTCCGGAGGCGCCCAGCGGGTCACTGGATGGTGACGCTTTGATGGTCGCAAGTATTGGGTGATCGTTATCAAATCGCAGCCAGCCTCGTGTAGGTCAACAAGTGCCTGATCAATTTCGGCTTCCTCTTCACCCATCCCAAGGATCAAGTTGCTTTTGGTGACGAGTCCAGCATCACGAGCCTGGGTTATCACATTCAAACTTCGGTCGTAGCGAAATGCGGGGCGAATCGACTTGAAAATCCGGGGGACAGTCTCAACATTGTGTGCCAAAACCTCGGGTCGAGTCGCGAACACGACGGCAAGCAATTCGGGGTTGGCGGAGAAATCTGGAATCAAAACTTCAACGCCGGTGTCAGGATTGAGGAGTTTGATTTGACGGATCGTTTCTGCGTAGAGCCAAGATCCTTCATCGGGTAAGTCATCACGCGCGACACCCGTTACCGTTGCGTACCGAAGTGCCATTTTTTGAACAGACTCTGCGACTCTTCTGGGTTCATCGAGGTCGACAGGATCTGGCTTGCCTGTGTCAATTTGGCAGAAGTCGCATCTCCTGGTGCACTGTTCACCACCGATCAGGAAAGTCGCTTCACGGTCTTCCCAGCATTCGTAAATGTTTGGACAGCCCGCTTCCTGGCATACGGTGTGCAATCCTTCGCTTGCGACCATATTGCGAATCTCGGTGTACTGCGGTCCAGTTTTCATGGTGGTGCGAATCCATGACGGTTTTTTCTCGATGGGCACAGCGGCATTACGCGCCTCGATGCGCAGTAACTTACGGCCCTCGCCATTTGTGCCCGTGTACACAGAATCTACAGAATCCAATGTCATGGGGCGTTTCCTCCAATAGGTACCATTTCGCCGAGATGTGCCTGTAAGACTGGCATCACCGTACTAGGTGTCACTTCGCGGCCTAATTCCTGACTGATTGTGGTCACGGTTGCATCAACGATTCCACAAGGGACGATTGCATTAAATCCTTCGAGCGAGTTATCGCAATTTATAGCGAATCCATGCATTGTAACTTTTTGGGAGACCCGAATACCGATTGCGGCAATTTTCCGGGCAGGTTGTGGGTTGGTAATCCACACACCGCTACGCCCTTCTACCTGTTCCGTTTCTACCTCAAATTCTCGGCACACCCGAATCAGGAGTTCTTCGATTCGGCGTACATGGGCCACAACGTCAATGGGGTCAGCAAGTCGGATAATCGGGTACCCCACAATTTGCCCGGGTCCGTGCCAGGTGATTTTTCCGCCTCGGTCCACATCGACAACAGGAGCACCTGTTACTGGGCGCTCGGACAGCTCAGTGCGTTTTCCTGCGGTATAGACACTTGCGTGTTCAAGAAGCAGGATTGTGTCGCCTCTTTTTCCGGAGACGACTTCAGCGTGAACCTGTTTTTGGTAATCCCAGGCTTGTTGGTAGTCAACATTTATCCCGAGGTTTTCAATTTCAAACATGCGGTGTCCCCTGTCCGGATATATTCGCCAACACGGCGTCCGCTGCTCGTCGCCCACTGACCATTGCACCTTGAATACTAGAACTTGTTCGATAGTCCCCAGCGAGGAAGATTCCCTCTCGCTCAGCCGGTGAACGGAATACGTGCGGGGGAGTCATGGCAGGTAGGGCCTGTGAAATCGGATAGTGACCAACTAGCTCCCACTTCGATGCATCGGTGTCGTGCATGGTGCTGAGCGGGCGAGCGAGGTCCAAGTTTCTTTCGTGAATTCCTAAAGCAGATGTTGAAATTAATTGCGCGCCGGGTGCGTAGCCGGGTACCGCGTTGGTGAGAACAACACTGTTTGTAATTGGTCCAGCAGCACCGCCGTTAACAATGATTACGGGTTTTCCTTCGTCGAGCGTTCCCAGCGGTGCAAGGTGATACCACGTTGTGACGGAATTCCACGCGGGTGCATCGACCCCACTAAGTTCGTGAGCCGATGTTGAATCGGTCGCCACGACAACGGCCCGAGCATTGATCACTTCACTGCCGACTCGAACGCTATCCGTCGAGACACCTGAGACCTTGGCGTTGAAACGAACGGTCTCGGTAGGGAGGGCATCAAATAATTGGTCCGGAATTGCTTGCATCCCACTTCGTGGCAGTGAGGGTTTTCCTTTAACGAATGTCAGCAAAACCAAATTCATGAAACGACTCGATGTCACAAGGTTCGGTTCAAGAAAAACTCCGGCAAAAAAAGGTTGAATAACCTCCGAATAGAATTTTCCGGTTACCCCTGCGCGCTCCAGCGTTGAGTGTGCGCTGCCATCGACACTATGCGTTATCTCGGCGGGTGATTTACGCGCCTGAGCGAGTGCGTAACGCACGAAGGCAGCTTTTGCACTCAGGGAACCGGAAGTAACTGAGCTTGGCAACCAACCCAGAAGTTCGCGGGGGTCGCCCAGTTTTACTCGGCCGTGATCCGTCGCTGAAATCACCCCTGCACTAAATGGATGTAGATCTAATGCTTGATAGTCCAAAACACGTTTGCCTTCCGGGTAGGCCGTGTTGTAGAGCTGAAATCCGTGATCCATGTGCACGCCGTCGACAATATCGGTGCGAACTCGCCCACCAACACAATCAGCTGCTTCAAGAACCAGTACTTCGACCCCGTGAATACTGAGTTGTCGGGCGGCAGAGAGCCCAGCAAGTCCGCTGCCAATAATTATGACGGGCGCAATATTCACCAACTCACCAACTCACCTATTCACCCGCTCGTCACAGGTCAGTTACTCGGGTCAGCGAGTGCCGCGCGAATTGCCGATTCGATACTACGATCTTCGAAATCAAATGAGTTCTGCTCGAGGACGGCGGGTAATACGCGTGCACTGCTGAGAACTTCGGTTGAAAATTCGCCCAAAACAACTTTTAAGGCAAATGCTGGAGCTGGCAGTAGGGTTGGGCGACCGAGGACCTTCCCCATTGCTGAAGTGATGTCGGCATTGGTTTGTGGTTCCGGTGCGGTGAGGTTTACCGGGCCGCTGATTTGGGGGTTGTTGAGCAGGAATTTGATGGCATTGATTTCATCGCGCATGGAAATCCAGGACCAATACTGCTTACCGTTTCCCAGCTTGCCACCCACTCCAGCTTTAAACAGGGGGAACATGCGTGCCCACGCCCCACCCCTTGCTGAGACCACAAGGCCGGTTCGAGGGTGGACAACGCGAATTCCAGCGTCGCTGGCGACTCGTGTAGCACTTTCCCAGGCGACGACCACGTCGGCTAAGAAGCCGTAGCCGGATGGATCAACTTCGGTCACTGCCTTGGAACCAGTGTCACCGTAGAAACCAATAGCGGAAGCACTTATCAGAGTGTGTGGCTTGCGGTCCATCTTTGCAATTGCTCGGGAAATAGTCTCAGTGCCATTGATGCGGCTATCCAAGATTTCTTTCTTATAGGAATCGGTCCATCGGTGGTCACCAACACCTGCACCTGCCAGGTGAACCACCGCGTCAACGTCCCCAAGGTCGCCAACAAAACCCGTGTTGGGGTCCCATTGCACTTCATCAGAGGAAGTTGCCGAGCGGCGAACCAATTTAATGACGTCGTGGCCTGAGGCTCGCAGTTGTGGTACTAATTCGGATCCGATAAGTCCGCTCGCTCCTGTGACCGCGATGCGCATTCTTTAAAGGCCTAATTCGGCGTCAAATGAAGTATCTTCCAAACGTGTTTTGATGCTCGTTAGGAATCGAGCAGCGTCGGCACCGTCAACCAATCGGTGGTCATAGCTCAAGGCGAGATAGACCATAGATCGAATGGCAATGACATCTGCTCCGCTGTTATCGGTGACAGCTACCGGCCGCTTAACAACTGCACCGGTGCCGAGAATTGCAACTTGAGGAACGTTCACAATCGGGGTGTCAAAAAGTGCCCCGCGACTACCGGTATTCGTCACCGTGAAAGTTCCACCTGATAGGTCATCGGGTGAAACTTTGCCCGTTCGAGTGCGCTCCGCCAAGTCCGAAATCTGGCGGGCGATTCCAGCGATATTGAGGTCACCGGCTTGGTGGATTACGGGCACGAGCAATCCACGTTCGGTGTCAACCGCAATGCCAATGTTTTCATCGGAGTAGTACGTGACAGTTCCGGCTGCCATATCAATTGAGGCGTTGATCTGTGGGAATTGTTTCAAAGCTTCAACGGATGCCTTAACGAAGAAGGGCATAAAGCTGAGTTTGACCCCTTCACGTTGCTCGAATGATTTCTTGACTCGATTGCGAACAGCAGCAATCTTGGTGACGTCGACTTCAACAACAGTTGTGAGTTGGGCAGAAACCTGCAACGACTCGACCATGCGCTCGGCGATCACCTTGCGCAAGCGAGTAAGTGGTTCGGTTGTGCCCGCAACCGGTCCACTGGACGTGGGACTAGGTTGAGGGGCACTGGCTCGTGGAGCGCTTGGCGCAGTCACAGGCGCAGTCACGGGAGCAGTTATCGGTGCAGCTGCGGGAGTAGCGCCTGCGGCTGCGGCGGCAACATCTGTTTTGGTGATCCGCCCTCCGGTACCGGTACCCACGATGGTTGACAAGTCAACTCCGGCCTCTGCTGCCATGCGTCGAACCAATGGTGTGACATAACCGGATTGGGCTGAATCGGCTGCGGCGGCGGTAGTTGAAGCATCAGCAATTACAGGAGCTGGTGTTGCCGGAACTGGTGCTGGAGTGGCAGCAACGGGTGTTGGAGTGGGCATTGCTGGAGCTGTCGTTGCTTGCGCAGAAGGAACGAGTGAACCAATTCGGCCGAGTTCGCCACCGACTGCAACGACGGAATCCTCGGGCGCGGTGATCTTTGTGAGTACACCTGCCACGGACGCAGGAATCTCTGTGTCGACTTTGTCTGTGGAAATCTCCACGATCGGTTCATCAACAGCGACGGCATCTCCGACAGCTTTTAGCCAACGAGTGATGGTTCCTTCCGTGACGCTTTCGCCCAAGGCCGGAAGAGTAATGATGGTCTCGTTTCCGGCAGGCGCGGAGGAAACAACGGTTTCTGCGACCACGGGGGCGACAACTTCCGGCTCTGCCACGACAGGTGGCGCCGGGGGAGCCGGCGTTGCAGGGGATGCACCGGCTTCAGACTCTTCGCCGATTACAGCTAATTCGGCGCCAACTTCGACCACGTCGTCTTCTTGTGCGGATTGGGAGAGCAAAATACCGGTCGCGGGGGAGGGGATCTCGGTGTCAACTTTGTCCGTCGAGATTTCCACGAGTGGTTCGTCGGCGGTGACGTGGTCTCCAACGTTTTTCAACCAACGCGTGATAGTTCCTTCGGTGACGCTTTCACCGAGTTGCGGCATTTTGACTGAAACTGACATCCGGACTCCTAGTAGGTGTACTTGGTCAAAAAATGCATAAGGTGGTTAAGCATGGGCGTGCAGTGGTTTACCGGCCAGAGCGAGGTGAGCTTCTCCCATGGCTTCGTTTTGGGTTGGGTGAGCGTGAATCAATGTTGCGACGTCTTCTGGGTATGCCTCCCAGTTAACGATAAGTTGCGCTTCGCCGATTTGTTCACCGACACGAGAACCGACCATGTGAATTCCCACTACCGGCCCATCCTTTTGGGCGACTAGTTTAATGAAACCAGCGGTCCCCAGAATTTGGCTTTTACCGTTTCCGCCAAGGTTGTACTCGTAAACATTTACGTTGTCGCCGAATGCTGCTCGGGCTTCTGCCTCATTCATGCCGACGCTGGCGACTTCAGGCTCGCAGTAGGTGACTTTGGGGATATTGATGTCGGCGATGACAATCGGGTTGAGACCGGCTATTTCCTCGGCGACAAAAATCCCGTGCTGGAATCCACGGTGAGCAAGTTGAAGGCCGGGCGTGATGTCTCCGACAGCAAAGATTCCGGGAACATTTGTTGCCAGGCGCTCATTAACAAGAACCCAGCCACGCTCGGTGGCGACTCCATTGTCTTCAAAGCCCATTTTCGCTGTGTTAGGTCCACGGCCCACGGCAACGAGGAGAAGTTCCGCGTTGAGGACTTTCCCGTCCTCGAGTGTTACCTCAACACCTGAGTCGCTTTGGGTTGCTGAAGCGAACTTGGTTCCAAGGACGAGGTTGATACCGCGCTTGCGATAGGCACGTTCAAGTGCTTTCGACGCTGCTTCGTCTTCGTTAGGGACCAGGTGAGGCAGACCTTCAACAATTGTGACGTCGGCGCCAAATGACTTCCAGACGCTAGCAAATTCGACCCCGATAACACCGCCACCGAGAACGATCACACTTTTGGGGACATAGTCAAGATTGAGTGCTTGATCTGACGTCATGATTCGACCTGAAATATCAAGACCGGGGATGGATCGAGCATACGAGCCGGTGGCCAGCACTACGTTCTTCCCCGTGTAGCTGGTGCCGTTGACATCAATTGTGTTGGGTCCAACGAGTTTGCCTTCACCTTCGACAAATGTGACGTCGCGGCTTTTCACCAATCCTTGCAATCCCTTGTAGAGGCGGGCCACCACACCGTCGCGGTACTCGTTGACCTTGGGCATATCGATACCCTCAAAAGTAGTTTTTACGCCGAAGTTTTCCGACTCACGGCTCGAGTCAGCCACTTCAGCCGCATGCAGCAAAGCCTTGGTGGGAATACAACCGCGGTGAAGACAGGTACCACCCAATTTGTCTTTATCTATGAGAATCACGGAAAGTCCGAGTTCAGCGGATCGAAGGGCGCAGGCGTAGCCTCCGCTACCGCCTCCAAGAATCAGTACGTCAGCAGAAGTCATACCCTTATCCTTTCACCAGCATGATCGCGCCGAGTACAGGGGCTAGAGGCAAATTAACGGTGCCTAGCTGGCACTGAGTTCGCGGGCGATTTGGACAAAAGTGCGAACTCCAGCCCCGGTTCCACCTTTGGGTGTGTAACCAAATGGGGCGCTGTCGTTGTAGGCCGGTCCGGCAACGTCAATGTGAACCCAGGGCTGGGTTTCGGGGACGAATTCCTGCAGGAAAACACCGGCGGAGAGCATTCCGGCCATTTCATCACCAATGTTGGCAATGTCGGCGGTCTCAGATTTGAGGGTTTCACGCAGGTCTGCCGGCAGCGGCATGCCCCACATCTCCTCGCCGGCAATTGCACTCGCTGCAATGACCTGATCGCGGGAGGAGTCCGTGTTGCTCATGACGCCTGCGATTCGTCGACCCAGAGCAATCCTTTGCGCACCGGTCAATGTCGCAATATCGATTATCAGGTCAGGTTTTTCCAGGACACTCATTCCGATTGCGTCGGCCAAAACAAGGCGCCCTTCCGCATCAGTATTCAGAACCTCAACGGTGGTGCCATCGAAAGTTGTCAAAATGTCTCCAGGACGTTGCGCCGTTCCGCTGGGCATATTTTCGGCAGCGGCCACCCAACCGGTTACCTTGACCTTGAGACCAAGGGTTGCGATTGCCACCATTGCTGCGATGACGGAAGCAGAGCCAGACATGTCGGCTTTCATTTCATCCATTTTGGACGCAGGCTTAATCGAAATACCGCCAGTATCAAACGTTATGCCTTTTCCGATCAAGGAAAGATGGGCTTTCGCACCTCGAGGAGCGTACGTCATTTTTATCAGGCGCGGTGGTCGCGAGGAACCAAGACCAACCCCCAGGATCCCACCGCAGCCTGCAACTGCGAGAGCTTTCTCGTCCCAAAATTTCACGGTCACGGGTAGTGACGCCAGGGCTTTTTTGGCGGCGTCAACCAAGTGTGAGGGTGCCAGGTCGTTGGGGGGAGTGTTGATCAAATTGCGGGCAAGGTAAATCGAGGAGGCTATGTGCTTAGCCTGCGTGAGAGCTGTTTTCATTTCCGAAGTTATTTGGCCCGGTATTGAAATGGCAAATGAACCAACACCTGATGGAGTTGGCTTGCTCTTGTATTCGGTGAAGGTGTAGGCGGCCAGTGCGCATGCGATCACAGTGGCGTCGACATGCTCGGCGGAGTGACCACCGGAAATTGCCACTTTTTTTGTCCCGGACAGAGCTCGCACACCGTTCCCGATTGCCCGGCGAAATTGTTCGAGGTCAAAACTCTTTCGGAAGTCACCGAGTCCAACGGCGACGAGGACGGGTGCATTTATCCCGCCCCCGGAGGCGAATTTAATTACTTCACCACTTTTGCCGGTTCCACCTAGGTGCTCAATTTCAGTGGTGATGCGTTTTGCTTGAGCAGGTGTAAATCCATGAGCGACAAGTTCAACACTTTTGCCTTTACCGGGCGTGGTGTTCACGATCAAAGCATCGGCGATTATGTCTTTAGGATGTGTCGCTGTCAGCGTGAAAGCTGGGAATGATGTTGCCGGTGTGGGCTCTTTACGGGCAGTCTTTGCTGTTTTTTTGGCGGCGGGCATAATCAAAGTCTAGGCTGTCCAGTATGGCTACTCAATCCGCGGACCTTCTGCACACGCCTTTGTTTTCACGCCACCAGGAATTGGGGGCAAAGTGTGCTGACTTCGGTGGTTGGGAAATGCCCATTGAGTATTCAGGTGCGGTTGCGGAACATGGAGCAGTGCGCTCACGGGTGGGAATTTTTGACGTATCCCACATGGGAAAACTTCGAGTTACAGGTCCCGGAGCCATCGCCGCTCTGAACTCGATCGTGGCAAGTGATCTGGCAAAAATAGGTAACGGGCAAGCGCAATACTCGATGTTGTGCAACGCACAGGGTGGGGTAATTGATGACTTCATTATTTACCGGTTCACCGAAGACAACGTCTTCATAATTCCTAATGCGACAAATGCCACTGAAGTTTGTGAATTTCTGCGTCAATTACTTCCTGAAGGAATCACAATTGAAAACTTGCATAATGAGTACGGGATTATTGCTGTTCAAGGCCCACTGGCAATGAATGTCTTAGGGCGCATGGAGCTCCCATTTGATTGCGATTACATGAATTGGATGCAGACTGACGTTGACGGTGAAACGGTGATCATCTGTCGAACCGGATACACCGGTGAAATTGGCTTTGAACTTGTTGCCCCGGTTGGGGTACTGCAACAACTTTGGGATCGCGCGATTATTGCCGCGGCAGCAGTGGATGGCATTCCAGCAGGCCTAGGTGCCAGAGACATTTTGCGCACCGAGATGGGCTATCCCTTACACGGGCAAGACATTAGTCCAAGTATTACGCCACTGGAGGCAAAGATTTCTTGGGCGGTTGGTTGGGATAAACCAGAGTTCATGGGAAGAGCCACCTTGCATTCATCCCGTGCACAGGGTGCAGCGCGTAAACGGGTAGCGCTAAAAGCGATTGGTCGTGGAATTCCGCGTGCTCACATGAACGTTTATAGCAATCAAGAGTTAAGCGACAAAATCGGTGAGATCACCAGCGGTACTTTTTCACCAACATTGAAAGAGGGAATAGCGCTGGCGCTTGTTGACTCTGAGCACGCTAAGGATGAATCAATGTTCATTGACGTGCGCGGTAAAGCGCTGGAGTGCGCGAGAGTTGCCTTGCCGTTTATCTCGGCAAGCCCGAAATAAAGTCGAAACTCAGGTAAAGCGGGATAGAAGGTCGACGCTGATGTCAGTGCCAACACCTTGATCATCACTGAGATCAAGGGGGAGTCCAACTGGGATTCCCATTCGGTCAACAGCTTGGCCGACGGCGCGATCCGGTGATGTAGCGCCATTGCGCCACCAGCTACTCGCCTTAATGCACATTCGGTGTGCGATCAGAGCCGCTGCCAATTCATGGGTTGCACCCAGAATCACAGGGGTTTTTCGAGCACTTGCGGCAAGAAGGGCACCAACTACGAAATCAATGGTGCCGGTTGAATCGAGTTGTGCCAGATCGCGTGGATTTCCACGTTTATCGCGATTGGCTCGCATCAGGTCAACAGTTTCCGCCAGTTGTTTCATCACCTGTTGGTCACTCATCTCAGGGCCCTGATGAGTGACCTGCCAGGCGTCTTTGCGGGTGAGTAGCCCCACTATTGCTCGGACAATAGCCGGATCAACCGCGGTGTTATTGTGAAATGAAAGAAGGGTAAACCCGGAATCAACAGCTGAATCAACACTGGCGATGCCCGAATCGAATCCATCGGATGAAATAGCAATCTTTTTAGGTCGTAATTCTGAACCCCGCTCCATCCACCAGATGAGGAGTTCGGCCAATGAACCCGTTACCCGCTCAGGGACGCTAAAGGTCGTGTTGGGAATACACGACTCAATGCGGTCAACAAGGCCGGTGTTTTCACTCGCATTACTCACTGACTCAGGATATGCGCTGAGTTTCGATAAAAACGGTAGGTGCATCAAATGCGGCCTTACGTGACGCGCGTCTAAGCAGTTTCAGAATCGGTGAGCCAACTAAAGCGATCAAAATTACGGTCAGGGCGGCGCGTGGTAGATCAAAGCCAAGCGAAGTCGTCAGACTGAACCTGATCCAAGCCAAAAGGTTCTCACCGGCGCTTGCGCCAGGAGTGAACGCGATCTGCTCCGGAAGATTAAGCGAGAAGGGCCAAAACCAAAGATTCATGATGAAACCGAATGCGACGCAGGCCACTGCTGCGTATGCGCTAAGAATCACTAGTTCTCGTTTACCGCTTGCTTTAGGTAAAAGTCCGGCGCCGAGACCGACCCAGGCCGCCGCAAGCATTTGAAAGGGGAGCCATGGCCCAACGCCACCGGTAAACATTGCCGAGGCGAGTAGAGAAATTGATCCCAGCAAAAAGCCAAAACCGGGGCCCATAGCTCTCCCCGCCAAAATTAGAATTACCCAAATCGGTTCGATGCCGCCAAGTCCAGCACCGAGTGGACGCAAAACTGCTATCACCGCTGCAAGTGCGCCCAGTAGGGCAATCGTTTTCGCATCCAGGCCGCCATCACTGATCTGTGAAATTACGGTGACAAGCAGCAGCGGAATTATCAATGCAAAAAGCAGAGGTGTTTCCGTCGAGTTCATTACTAAAAATGAATCCGCCGGAGCCACAAATGGCCATAGGAAACTGATGACGCCGATAACAGTGATCGCGGCGATCGCAATTGCCGAGGGCTTACCTAACGTAACCGCACGCATCAGGCTAATTCCTGATTGAGTACATAAGCGATTTGCTCAACCGTGATCCAGCGATCGGGCGCCAGTACTTTTGACACTTGCGGAGCGAACATCGGGGAGTCGGTGATGACTGACTGAGTGGGTCCATTTGCGACAATCTCACCATCGCCCATGATGACAACTCGGGTGGCAAGTTCTGCCACGAGTTCGACGTCGTGGGTTGCCATTAAAACAGTGTGACCGGCATTTGCTAATCCACGCAAAACTTCCCCCAATTTTTTCTTGGTTGGGTAGTCCAAGCCACGCGTTGGCTCATCCAGCAATAGCAATGGAGGCTTAGCTGCAACGATTAAAGCTAATGCCAACAGCATTTGCTGTCCTTCGGAAAGATCCCGTGGGTGGGTACCGTCTTGGACGTCAGGAGCCATCAAGGCCAAAAGTGCACGGGTTGTCCCCGGTGGGCAACCCGCATCGGTGTCAGAAGATTTACATTCGGCAGCAACGGTGAGCGATTCAAAAAGGTCATGTGGTTCCTGCGGGACAAATCCAACATGTCGAAGCAGGTCCTTCGCGGCAAGGGTGTGTGGGTCCACCCCGTTAACCTGAATAGTTCCTTTGGACTGATTCTTGAGACCAACAAGTGTTCGTAGCAATGTTGATTTGCCAGCCCCGTTACGACCCATGAGTGCTGTGATTTCCCCGGCATCCAAAACAAGGTCGACGCCTCGCAGAACTGTTCTTTTCCCATAGGAACAATGCACTTCTTTGATCTCAACTATTCGCGGACTTTGTGTGGGTACGGCTTGAACTCTGGGTGAGTGGTTCGCAAGAAGGGCTCTTAGCGGTGGTGCGGCCCTGCGAGCGTCACGGATACTGATGGGTAACGGGTCCCAACCGGCAAGTCGACCAAGGTGAATTACCGGTGGCGCGATCGAGGAGGTTTGCATGAGTTCGCTCGGAGTTCCTGATCGAATTGATCCATTTTCCAAGAGCAAAATAGAGTCGCAATACTGCATGACTCTCTCGAGCCGGTGCTCAGCCAACACAACGGTGATTCCAAGGTCATGAACGAGTCGGTGCAATGCAGCGAGAACCTCCTCCGCCGCGCCAGGATCTAGAGCGGATGTGGGTTCGTCCAGTACCAAAACTTTTGGTTGTGCGGTCAACACGGAACCGATCGCAACTCGCTGTTGTTGCCCGCCGCTCAATGTGTGCAATGGACGGTTGCGCAACTCGGTAAGTCCCAGAAGATCCAAAATCTCCTCAACCCGGCGTCGCATTACGGGGGGATCAATTCCCAAACACTCCATTGAATACGCCAGTTCGTCTTCAACGAGATCTGTTACGAATCCAGAGACGGGATCTTGGGCCACAAAACCAACTAGATCTGCGAGTTCGCGTGGTTGGTTAACTTGGGTTGAGCGCCCGTTAACACTGACACGTCCGGTGAAATGTCCTCCTGTGAAGTGGGGAACCAACCCATTGATTGCCCGCAAGAAAGTTGTTTTTCCACTGCCCGTGGCCCCTAACAGCAATGCGAGCTCACCGGCAGGGATCTCTAGGTTGAGATCGCGCAACACGGGCTGGCTTTCTTCCGCGTACCGGAAGGTGACGTGCTGGATACTAATCATGTGAGGGCCTCCGCACCTACTGGTTCATTTGTGTCAATGTCAAAAGCGGGTGGAGGGGGTGCTGATAGGGCAGGCGTGCAGGCAATTCCAAAGGCGAGAAGTCCCCACAATGGTAACGAGGGCCAAGTATTTAACTCCGGTCTCAGGATTAAAGCTTGGTCCGGTGAGATTCGCGCGACGAGAAAAACCCCCAACACCGCAACTCCGGCGATACTCACCAGCCATTCGGGCAAGGCCCACGTGTCGGGTCGGTAAACGGTGCGAACTCGGGTGCGACCGGCCCGCCACAGTGTTACCCCGCCAAGAATGAGTCCAATAGACACAATGAGAATTGCTACTAAGGCGCTCGTGCCAGCGGTCAGTAAGGAATAAACCCCGATCAGCGCGAGCGAGAGTGAGGTCAACACAAGAGATATGGAGACGCGGCGCCCCAACGTGGTTTCCTTTTGATGCCGGCCGTAACCGCGGGAATCCATTGACTCAGCGAGAATGATGGACCGATCAAGTGCACCTGCAAGAACAGGGAGTCCAAGGGAGACAAAACCCTTTAAGCCCTTGGAGTTCCTGCCACGAAGTCTGCGCATTTCACGTATTCGTCCAGCATCGGTGGTCAGTTGTGGAATGAAAGTCAACGCAACAACAATGCTCACACCAAGCTCGTATAAAGCGGTGGGAACCGCTTTTAGTAACCGGGTGGGTGAAGCGAGTGAGTTGGCGGCGCCAATCACAATTGCGATGGTGGCAAGTCGAAGCCCATCGTAAAACGCACCCAGAATTGCTTCAAGCGTTACGGAGCCACCTAATCGAAGCCCGCTCATCCAATCGGGAAACGAAACACCGGGGAGTTCAAATAAAACCGTTGTACCAAGCCCAGCACCAAACACAATTTGAAATACGACTCGAATCGTGATGATCATGGCGCCCAAAAATAGAAAGAATTCAAACGACTTACCCCAAGGTGCATCGGGTTTACGAGCAGCCACCACGATTACGGCAGCACAAATCAGTAACGCAAGCAAAAGTGGATTTGTCGTCTGAGATGCTGCAGCGGCTAGACAAAGGGACCACAACCACCAAGCTCCTGGGTGAAGCCAACGGGAGGTCATGACCTACTTCTTCGCCAAAAAAAGAATCCCGCAACTGCGAGCAACCCAATTACGAGAGCGCTTCCCAGTTGCGCCATGCTCGTTTGACTAGAGGCAACGGCAGCATCTTTGACAACGTCAGCTACCAGCTCCTGCGCTACGGGCTGGGGGGGAGTAGCAACAACGTAGTTGGTCACGGGTGTGGCGCACTCACTCACTGGATAACCTGAAATACCACAGATGAAGCCATTGTCGGTCCGCAGTTCAACAACGGTTTTCAACAGGTCGTATCCATGCGCATCGAGTTTGCCGATCGCGCAGTAGGCGGTAGGTGAAGGTGGAACCTCCCCATCAGGGGAAAGAGCTGGGTCACCTGCATCAATGACAATTGCTACGCGCTTTGTTCCAACTATTGGCATCACCTCGCCACAAGCAAGTTCAAAAACCGTCGTGGGTGAATCTGCGGGAGGAGCACCCGCGTCGGTTGGACTTGATGCATCAAAGCGCCAAGCTTGAGCACTTCCTTCAGGGGGATTAGTGCTTGCGGAACCGACCGGGGAAAAGACCCACGAATCACCTTCTTGAGTCCAGAAATTCCAGTATCTGTATTCAGCCGCATTCGCATTCCCGGCCACGGACATGTAGAAGACGAGCGTTGCCCCGAGGGCAATACTTACTTTCTGAATCAGTGGCCGGGATGCGATTGACATATTCGAATTACTTCTTAATGCTGCTTGTCAGAGTTGAAACGAGATTCACTCCACCAAACTTCTTTGGATTTGAATCCGTTGCTTGTGCTGACATGAGCAGCCAGCCGAGGGCGCCAGCATTTACTTTGCCATCTTTGAGCGCCCATGACTTTGTATTCTGTTTCAAAGCGGCGATCGCCTTACTCACGGACGACTTTCCAATCTCCATGGTGTTGAAGCTGACGACCGTGGCTGCGGTGTTTCCGAAGTCGGTGCCGTCATAGGGGAAAGAAGAAAGCAGTCCGGTCTTAAGTTGCCCGCTGAGATAACTGGCCAAGTTGGTCACCTTATTTTTTCCACACTTGGGATTGGCCGCCAATTTATTTGCTGGTTCTGCCGGTGTCAGTGCTTCAAGACCAAATAGGGCTTGTGCGGACGCTGAGTTGTTAACACCGGAGTCAGTGCCTTGGTATTTCGCCCCGCCGCTTTGTGCACACGGTGTAATCGCAGCGAGCAGGTAGGTGCGCACTTGGTCGACTATCGCGGAATCAACCCCAAGACCGGTCATGGCCGCATAAGCCAATGCCGAGGAGTTTGTGTCCGGTAGCGCTCCAACCGAGGGGTAGTAAGCGATTCCCGTTGTGCCGTTGGGCGCCTTAGCACCGGCCTGTGTTAACCAGGTCGCTGCTTTTTTTGCCTGGCTCAATTTGCCAACGGAGTTCAAAGCCAACGCAGCGAGTGCGGTCGAGTTTGAATCAGGTCCGCTGTAATTAATCGGATCTGATGGGCCGCAAGCGGTGCGAATACTGACCCGGTAAGCCTGGTAGCTGCCATCCAAGCACTGCTGTGACACGAGCCAATTAATGGCAGCAGCACTTGGCTCAACTCCAACTGAGACAAGGCCAAGAATTGCAAGTGACTGATCTGAGACCCCTGTGTAAGTGGGATCGGTTGTGCCGTAAAGACCCGCATCGGGTCCGACGGCGTTAGCAGGTGATGTTCCCAGGCCGAGAACAACGGCTGCGCTGAGCGCAACTGAGATGACTATCTTGAACATACTATTTTTCATGGTGCCCTTTTCAGTGAATGGTCACTGGGAGACAGCCCGCATAAATGCTCAATTAAAAACCCCGTGCACAAATGTGCAAGGGGCGATCAAGCTTTCACTTGAGCGCTCGTCCCGTTACCTCGACGGATGACCGCTCGCAATTGCTAGGTGCTCCGACTTAACAGGTTTTAACCCGTCTTACGGTTGCGGGACAGCGCCGGAATTTCACCGAACTTTCCCTAGATTCAATCGCGACAATCTTTTGTTGTGTGCGTATAGCACCACGTCCACTGCCCCGTGTCAACATGAACGCGGTAATCCATTGTGTGACGTTGTCGATAAGCCTAGGCAGGATCCAAACTCATCGGCCCGTAAACAACACGATCCCCGTCGAGGAGAGTGACTGCACTGATTCCCGCTGTGCGTAATTCTGGCCAGGTGTCAGAAACAAACGCTTCTGCATCAATTTGACTGGGGAAGGCCGAGGTAACACACGGCTCTGCAGGTGTGTCGATGATTACTCCGTCGATATCAAAATACTGCCAAGTCCAAGACATTGGATCTCCTTAATTTGTCGGTTGGAATTACGGGCGAGATTCCGGTGAAACGGTTAATGCTGGGTCAGTTTTCACGAGATCTCCGAGCGCGTAGTCAATTGCGCTGAGGACGTCTTCCGGCAATGTTAGTCCCGCAGCCTTCACGTTTTCCGTGATTTGTTCAGGCCGTGAAGCCCCCACGATTGCTGCAGAAACGTTTGGATTACTCAACACCCAGGCAATTGCCAACTGCGACATGGTCAAATTCATGTCCTGTGCGATTGGCTGAAGATTTTCGACCGCTTCGAGTACTTCTTCTCGCAACCAACCGCTGACAAAATCAGCACCACCGGATTTATCTGTTGCTCGGCTCCCTTCAGGAACCGCAGTGCCTTTTCTGTATTTTCCAGTGAGAACACCTTGAGCAATGGGTGACCAAACAATCTGACCAATTCCTAGTTCCTCACTCGCAGGAACTACTTCGGTTTCTATCACGCGCCACAACATGTTGTATTGCGGTTGGTTACTGATAATTCGATCAAAGCCCATGTCATTAGCTATTCGAACAGCGTCACGGATTTGCTCGGCGGTCCATTCGCTGACACCTACGTAGAGAACTTTTCCCTGACGAACCAGGTCATCAAACGCGCGCAGTGTCTCTTCGAGTGGAGTTTCATAGTCGTATCTGTGTGCTTGGTACAGATCTACATAATCTGTTTGCAATCTACGAAGCGAACTTTCACAGGACTCCATAATGTGTTTGCGTGAGAGTCCGCGGTCGTTGACGCCTCCACCTGTTGGGAAGTACACCTTGGTGAAAATTTCTAGACTTTCCCTGCGCTGACCCTTCAGGGCTTTTCCCATGATTTCTTCAGCTTTGGTCATTGCATAAACATCAGCGGTGTCAAAGCTGGTGATCCCGGCGTCAAGTGCTGCCTGCATTGTCTTTATAGCGAGGTCGTCGGTGACCTGTGAGCCGTGGGTGACCCAGTTGCCGTAGGTGATTTCACTAATCTTTAGACCACTGTGGCCCAAACGGCGAAACTCCATGGATCTACTGTCCCTTGTTCCGTCCACGTTGAACACGTGGTTTCGGCATGCGCAGTCTGCGGTACTGCAGTGTGCGCATCAAGGCATAAAGAATTATTCCCCTGCGATCTGATTTCTCAGGGAATTCTTTTTTCGCACGTCTAGTCAGTTGAATAATCAAGATTGAGGTGTCAACCACAATCAAAGTAGCCATCAGAAAAAAGCCGATCGAGACGAGCTGTTGAACTGAAGGGTTGTTAACGAAGCCCAATAGGAGAACAACAACCGCCATGAAAATGAAGTACTCCGCGACCGTGTATCGCCCGTCCACAAAGTCACGAACAAATGCGCGAACAGGTCCTTGATCCCGCGCGGGTAGGTACCTCGGGTCACCGGCAAGCATACCTTGACGCTCTCGAGAACGTTGGATGCGTCCGGCTTCTCGGGAGGCCTTTTTGTCTGACTTGGTGCCTGATTGAGCACGAATAGTGGTCTTGCGAGCGGCTTCCGCCTCTTTGCGTGACGGGGTGGGGCGCCCTTTGCCCGACTGAACCGAGTTGGATTCTGGGTCGGCAACGGCAGGGGTATCAACCGACTTCTTGGGTATTCCAAACATGATGGGAGCAGCGTAGCCCTATGCGCTTTAGCGCCCACGGGGAACTGTCGCTTACCCTAGGGGCACGGTATTCGAGCGAAATCGATTTCCGGCAACGAAGGGATTTCTCATGAGCTTGTGGTCACGTTTCAAACTTGTTTTCGCATCCAAAGCAAATAAGGCTCTCAATAAGGCGGAGGACCCACGTGAGGTTCTCGACTATTCCTATGAGAAGCAACTTGAATTGTTACAGAAAGTCCGTCGAGGTGTTGCTGACGTTGCAACGAGTCGCAAGCGCATCGAGTTGCAAGTCCAAGGTTTAGCGAAGCAGGAAGTCAAACTTGAAGAGCAGGCTCGTGCCGCCTTGGCGGGAAACCGTGAAGACCTTGCTCGTGAAGCACTTGTTCGTCGCAGTGGTTTGCATACCCAGATCGCTGACCTTCAAACTCAATTGGCCGGGTTGCAGGAGCAGGAAGAAAAACTCATTGTTGCCTCAACGCAACTACAGGCAAAAGTTGAAGCGTTCCGCACCCGCAAAGAAACCATCAAGGCAACCTACTCAGCAGCTGAGGCTCAAACAAAAATTACGGAAGCTTTCACCGGCATATCTTCGGAGCTCGGTGATGTTGGACTTGCCGTTCAACGCGCTGAAGATAAGACAGCTGAGATGCAGGCTCGCGCTGGAGCAATGGATGAATTGATGGCCTCCGGGGCACTCGACGACATCTCGGGAACCGGTAAAGACAACCTCACGAGAGAACTTGAGCGGATGGCGAGCGACTCTGAAGTTGAAGCGCAACTTGCTTCATTGAAAAATGAATTGGGATCGGCCGAAAAGAAGGCAATCGAAGACTAACGAAAAGGACGTAAATCACGTGTCGCGCTCAAGATATGAAAAAGATGCAGGGCTCGGCGCTCGAATGTTCGGGACGCTGTTTGGTCTTGGACTTCTCTATGTAGTCCTGGCTGCTGTCCTGGTCGCGGTTGGTTTGAACGCGATTTTCGTGTTGGTTCTCTCCGGTGCATTCCTATTTGGTCAATGGTGGTTCTCGGACACGCTTTCAATGAAGGCTATGCGGGCGGTCGAGGTAACACCCGAGCAAGCACCATTGGTTCATGCGATCGTGGATCGCATTTGTGCATTGGCCGACATGAAGAAACCGCGGGTGGGCATCTCAGACAGTCCTGTACCCAATGCTTTTGCAACCGGCCGTAGTCCCAATCGAAGTGTTGTGGTCGTCACAACTGGGATCCTCAAACAACTCAATGAAGAAGAACTTGAAGCAGTGATAGCCCACGAGCTGTCCCACGTTGCGCACCGCGATGTCACCGTGATGACGATTGCGTCCTTTACATCGATTCTCGCTGGATTTATTACGCGTAGCGCTATGTGGGGATCCATGATGCGTGATCGCAGGGATCAAAACGCTGCCGTTGTCTTTATGGCTGTTATGGCCGTGAGTGCGATTGTCTACGCCATTTCATTTCTTCTCATCCGCGCTCTGTCGCGTTATCGCGAGCTTGGTGCTGACCGGGGGGCCGCACTGCTCACGGGTAAACCAAGTGCGTTAGCCAGTGCTTTGGTCAAAATCAGTGGTGGGATGAACGCGATACCGGATCAGGATCTTCGGGCCATGGAGCCGGTCAGCGCGATTGCCTTTGCGCCCGCATTCAAAGGTGGAAAAGGCCTTGGAACGGAGGCAATCTTTGCTACTCATCCTTCACTCGAAAAGCGCCTTGAACAGCTTGCCAAAATCTCAGCCCAACTTGGTGAGCGCTAGCCGGTGGGTTTTCTTGATGCTATTCGTGGGCGTAAAGAACCAGCGCGCCCCAATCTGGACGCCCTTTTTGCGTTGCCCTCTGCGGTGATCACCCTTGATATTGACTTGGGTCTCACCCCAACGGGTACTGGCTCGGTTTGCTTTCGCGCACCTGAAGGAAAAGCGTTCGCCGACCTCGAGGCGGAAGTACGTGAACTACTTGACGCTGATGGTGGGCCAAAGGTAGAGGCCAGCGCCGACGAATTTGGATTCGACTGGTTCACGATTCGCACGGAGCCGCCGGACATTTCAACCGCGGTCACCGATATTCATGCGGTGAACACTTCTTTGGTTCATGCTGGATTTGGACCACAATTATTGTGTTCACTTTTCCCGTTTTTCGACAAGGACGGGAATTCAGGTGCACTCATTTACCTATACAAACGGGGGACGTTTTACCCCTTCGTACCAAAACCGAATGCCCAAGATAAAACCCGTAACAATATTCTAGAATTGCAGATCCGGGACAAACTTGTGGGAGAGCTACCCATGGAGATGGATACCACCCGATGGTTTGCCCTGTGGGATGCACCGGGAATTCTTCCCCAGCCATAGAAAAGCGGTCGGTTTCGCTGAACCGTCATATTCAGTCAAAAGGTATATAATCAATTTTTAGGATAAATCGGACGTCTTCGGCGATTCGTATTGCGCTCAGTGTCAAAAGGAGAACAATTTGTCCGGATCGGTCAAATGGTTGGTTCTTTTGAAGATCAAAGTTTAGAGATGGTGTTTCACGCTTAAGTGCCTGACAAAGTGTCAGCCTATAGAAGGAGGATCCTGTGCCTGGAGTTCTCGAACTCTCATACGGACAATTTTCAACGGTGTACAACAGTATTTCGTTTGCACTCGCATCAATGCTTGCTACCTTCGTATTTTTGTTGGTCGTCATGCCACGCGTACTTCCGCGGTACCGACAGGCGCTCGCGGTCTCCGCGATCGTGTGTTTGATCGCGGCATACCACTACTGGAGGATTTTCAATTCCTTCACCGACGCATACGTCGCAGTAGGCGAAGGAACTCCATCAGTTGATGGCGTCGAGCAGACTTACGTGCTCGTCAACGGCGAAGGCTTCAACGAGGGCTATCGCTACATCGACTGGTTGCTCACGGTCCCGCTGTTGCTCTTCGAAGCGATTGCCGTTTTGGCGCTCGCACGCATGGTCCGTCGCAACCTCATGATGAAGCTGATCCCAGCCGCATTCCTGATGATCGCGCTCGGCTACCCAGGCGAAATCTCAGCCGACAACATGACCCGCGGCATCTGGGGCGCTTTGTCCTCGATCCCATTCCTGTACATCCTTTACGTACTTTGGGTCGAGCTGGGCAAGTCCATGGTCACGCAGCCGGAGCAAGTCCGCAAGGACCTCAATGGCCTACGCCTGCTCCTCCTTGCAACGTGGGGCGTTTACCCAATTGCGTACCTGTTGCCACAGCTGGGTATCGACGGAGCAGATTCATTCGTCGGTCGCCAGATTGGTTACTCGGTCGCCGACGTTCTGGCCAAGTGCCTCTTCGGTTTGTTGATCTACAAGATCGCACGCGAGAAGAGCTTCGCAGACGACGATGCATTTGCAGCTCAAGAAATCAAGGAAGCACCATCTTCTGCAGGGAAGACCGCTTCCTACTAGTTCCAAAAAGTTAACAGCTTTGTGGCCGCGAGGAGTGAAAACTCCTCGCGGCCTCATTGTTGTGTTTTCAGGCGTACCATCTATTTATGACACAAGAGCAGCCGTACACGGTTAAACGAACAATTGGCGACCTTGAGATCCGGGATTATCCGGCCAGCGTTCACGCCCAAATGACACTCACCGGCAGTGCCAACACTGTTGGTAACAAAGCTTTCGGATCCCTTGTTGGTTACATCTCGAGCAACAAGATCGCGATGACCTCACCGGTAATCCAAGAACGCAATGAAGACCAGTGGAATGTCTCCTTCGTAATGCCAGTCGGCATGAACGCCGCGCAGATGCCCCAGCCCACAAACAGTGAATTGAATATTCGTGATGTACCCGCACACCTTGCCGGGGCCACGACCTGGTCCGGTAGTTGGAAGTATGCCGAGGTTGAAAAACGTGGTGAGGAAATGGTCAAGGAATTGATTGGCCTTGGCTACCGAGTAATTGGTGAGCCTCGCTGGGCGCGTTACGACCCACCGTGGAAGCCGTGGTTCATGCGCCGCAATGAAGTAATCGTTCCTATTGTCGCGGTCTAATCCAGAATAGGAGTCGAACTTGGCAAAGCAAGCATGCGATCCAGTGCGATTTTCGCCCAATGCGCGGTGTCAGGATCAACGCTTATTTGGTTGATCACGTTGCCGCCGGCAAGTGATTCCAGCGAATACACCAGGTGGGGAAGGTCGATTCGATTCATGGTTGAGCAGAAACATACGGTCTTGTCCAGGTAGGTGATCGATTTGTCTGGGTTGGCAAGTGCTAGTCGTTTCACCAAATTCAGTTCTGTTCCAATCGCCCACGCAGATCCGGCGGGAGCATTTTCAATTGCAGTGATGATTTTTTCGGTGGATCCGACCTGATCTGCTTTTTCCACAACCTCGTAGGTGCACTCTGGGTGCACGATCACAGTCACGCCTGGAACTTCGGAGCGAACACGGTCAACGCATTCAGGGGTGAAACGCCCGTGAACACTGCAGTGTCCTTTCCACAAAATTATTTTTGCGTTCTGTAGCTCCTCAACGGTGAGGCCCCCACTGGGTTTGCGGGGGTTAAACACGACGCAGTCCTCAAGGCTTAAACCCAACTCGCGAACAGCAGTATTTCGACCCAGGTGCTGATCTGGCATGAAAAGTACTTTTTCGCCCCGCTCAAACGCCCATTCAAGGCTGCGCTTAGCGTTACTCGAAGTGCAGATAGACCCGCCGTGCTTGCCGGTGAACGCTTTGATCGCAGCCGTTGAGTTCATGTAAGTAATGGGAATCGTGACAGCGGCAATACCAGCCGTCTCAAGGTCGGCCCAACACTGTTCCACCTGACTGATCTCCGCCATATCGGCCATCGAGCAACCCGCGGCAAGGTCAGGAAGGATGACCTTCTGGTTGTCTGCGGTCAAAATGTCGGCACTTTCAGCCATGAAGTGGACACCACAAAAAACAATGAATTCGGCATCGGGCTTATCGGCCGCTTTTTGTGCGAGCTTGAATGAGTCCCCGGTGACATCAGCAAATTGAATTACTTCATCACGTTGGTAGTGGTGACCGAGGATAAAAACTCGCCCACCCAATGCGTCTTTGGCTGCCCGGGCGCGGGCCACCAAATCTGGATCAGAAGCCGGAGGCAAATCACCCGGGCATTCGACGCCTCGCTCACTATCTGGATCCGCAGAGTTGCCCAGCAAAAGTAGGGCAAGGGGGCTCGGAGTGGGATCAACGAAGGCTTGAACCATTTGATAATTGTCCCTCGGCCTGCAATTCGTGCCACACGGGGTTGCGCTCAGCGTGAAATGATCGGCCAACAACGGGTGGCATCTAGCGCAATGCGTCCTCGTGCCTTACCCTAGTGTCAGCAAAGCGAACCATAATCGCAATTAACCCGTGAAAGAGGTTTGAATCATGTCTACTGAAACTGCAGTTGAAACCCCCGTCACCGACGGCATCCAACTCAGCGGTCCAGCCGCAGACAAGGTCAGAATTCTCCTTGAATCGGAAGGCCGCGACGATCTCGCGCTTCGCATCGCAGTTCAACCAGGGGGCTGCTCCGGGCTTCGCTACCAGCTCTTCTTCGACGACCGCAACCTCGATGGCGACGTCGTCAAAGAATTCGGCGCAGTGAACGTTGTCACCGACCGCATGAGCGCTCCTTATCTCAGCGGGGCGACCATTGACTTTGTTGACACTATCGAGAAGCAGGGCTTCACAATCGATAATCCAAATGCCACCGGTTCATGTGCTTGTGGGGATTCCTTCAACTAATACGCAGGCTTTTGGGCCAGAGTCGTAAGGAGTCGGTAGGCTCTGGCAAGTGGCTATCCTCATTACCGGTTCTATTGCAACCGATCATTTAATGACCTTTCCCGGCAACTTCGTTGATTCACTCGTTGCCGAAAAACTCGACAAGGTGTCCCTGTCCTTCCTCGTTGACGAACTAGAGATTCGTCGCGGGGGAGTCGCTCCCAATATTGCTTTTGGCATTGGGTGCCTAGGGCTTAAACCAGTGCTCGTTGGCGCGGTCGGTCCTGACTTCGCGGACTACGAAAGCTGGCTCAACCGTCACGGTGTGGACACCAGCGGCGTGCATGTTTCCGAAACAGCACACACCGCGCGATTTGTATGCACAACAGATGCTGAGCAAAATCAGATCGCCACTTTCTATGCGGGTGCCATGAGCGAAGCCCGCAATATTGAACTCAAACCAATCGTGGACGCCGTGGGTAGCGCGGACATAGTTTTGATTGGCGCTAACGATCCATCAGCCATGCAACGTCACACGGACGAATGTCGCTTCCGTGGGTACCCATTTGCAGCAGACCCATCCCAGCAGCTTGCCCGGATGAGCGGCGAAGAAGTAAAGCCACTTATTGAAGGAGCAAAATACCTGTTTACCAACGAGTACGAGTCTGCGCTAATTGAACAAAAGACCGGTTGGAAGGCCTCGGACATTGCCGATCTCGTTCAGGTTCGCGTTACAACCCTTGGACCCAAGGGTGCGCGCATTGAACGTCGCGGGGAAGCCCCGGTTCACGTGGCGATCGCTGAGGAAGAGCGTAAAGCAGACCCAACCGGTGTTGGTGACGCATTCCGTGCAGGATTCCTTACTGGCCAAGCCTGGGGGTTAACCGATGAACGTTCGGCACAAATCGGTTCACTTTTGGCAACCTACGTCATTGAAACTGTAGGAACGCAGGAATACGAACTGGCGCAGAAGCATTTCTTGCAACGCATGGCGCTCGCTTACGGGGACGACGCTGCTGCCGAAGTTGAAGGATTTATTTCCTGCATCCGGCCATAATTCGCACTCTGTTTATTCAGTTGAATTAAGTTGTGCAGGGTGTACTCGATTTCAACCGGTAGTGGGCAGATCCCACTAAGCCCGTGGTCACTCGCTGATCCGCGCCTGGCGCAACCCGATTCAGACTTGGTCTGCATTGGCGCGGAGCTTGATCCAATAACCGTAATGCACGCTTACACAATGGGACTATTCCCGATGCAGGTTGACACTGAATCAGGTGAACAGGAACTTGGCTGGTGGTCACCGGATCCGCGCGGAATCTTGCGTTTGGATCAGTTAATAGTGTCGAGATCACTTCGTAAGTCGATGCGAAAGTTCACGGTCACATTTGATCAAGCTTTTGAACGGGTCATGCGCTCGTGTTGGCGCGATGGTGGCGGTGGAAACTGGATTACCGATGAATTTGTCGAGACCTATACGTATCTACATGGGAAAGGTTTCGCTCACTCGGTTGAAGTGTGGAATGCGGGTGGGGAGTTAGTCGGGGGACTTTATGGAATCGAGATTGGTGGCCTATTCGCCGGTGAATCGATGTTTCACCGTGAACGGGATGCGTCAAAAGTTGCTTTGGCGTCGATTGTGCACACACTTGGTGAATGCCCGGGCAAACGATTATTTGACGTCCAATGGCAGACAGAACACCTGAAAACATTGGGTGTGACGCAGATCAGCAGAGAAACTTACCTAGACGAATTGGCCCTCGTACTGCGAACAGCGCCCTGTTTTTTGTTACTCGGTAACGACCGCGAGGGCAACGGGTAATTGCGAGAGGAAGAGGTCGATGGTGTCCTCACTGCAATCTGGTGGAAGCGAAATGCGAATACTCGAGTCGTTGGGCAACCCCATTGCTTCAAGAACGTGTGAGGGCATTCGCGTATCTGCGGTACATGCGGAACCGCTGGCAACCTGAATTCCCCGTTTATCCAATTCGGTGACGAGCGCACCACCGGCAGCGCCTTTAATACTGAAAGTCAGAATATGGGGCAAGCGATCCGTGGGATCCCCGGCGCACAACAGGTCCATCGACGTCAATTCCGAGCGCACTCGATCAATCATCACCCGATTCGAGTCCGCCTGGCCCTGCCACAACGGAGCCACCTCCTCTAAGGCAACAGCCGCGGCAACCGCTGCGGGAATATCGGGAAAACCACCGATCCAGCCGCGATCGGGTGCCTCCTCGGGTCGCCAGCGAAGGCTAGGGCTGGTTACCACAATTGCAACTCCAGGAGGGCCACCCCAATCCTTGGCTGGGGCAACAAGGACATCGTAGTCGGCGGGCAGCGGTTCGTGGCTGATCACCGCGGTGGAATCAGCCACCAAAGGCACCCCCGCTGCGCGGCATGCGGTGAGGGCTTGGGCAAATGGTTGGCGGGTTCCCACCTCAGCGTTGGCAACCTGGAAGCAAGCCATGGCAGCGCCGAGAATGAGTTGGGATTCTAGATCAGCAAGGTCTAGGGCGCCGGTCATTTCCGCTTGACCTAAGCCGATTGAGACCACTTCGGCGCCGGGTAATGAGCCAGCGGCACCCAAAACAGCCATTGATTCAACGCTCCCGACCAGGATTCGTGGTGAAATACCTGATCGAACGGCGAAAATTCCACCGATTGTGGCTCGAAGTGCATCTGGTCCGGATCCAGCGAAAAAGACATTTTCGGGGGAAACCCCCAAAAATTTGGCGATGCTGGCGCGAGCGGAATCCAAGAGTAAGCCTGATGCCCGGCCAGCATGGTGCATCCGGGCCGGATCAGACCACGCTTTGGTAGCTGCCGATTGCCAAGCAGAGAGGGTCGCGGGGGTGAGGGGAACCCCTGCAATGGCGTCTAAATACCCAGGTGCTCGCTCGGCTTCCATTTACCTAGGTTAGTCAGGAATTGGCAAGGGCAACAAATGTGACCTGATCAACTCTCCTTGACGCCGATCCTGGAGAGAATTGCCAGGGTGAGTGCGCTAGTCTCCCTCATAGAAGTTGAAGTAGAAGTTCGGAAAAATGCACGCTTAAATCTAAGGCACTTTAGGGTGGATTTCACGGGTGACCGTGGAAAATGCGAAGGGTACATTTGTGGCTATGACTCGTAAATCGAGCGAAAAGCGACTGGGCAAATGCCTAGGCCTTGCCGGGATTGCGGTTTTCGGCATGTTGTTGCTGTCGGGCTGCACTGCCAATGAAGCATTCTTTTTTGACATGCCCGAACCTGCCACCAAAGAAGCTCCCATCATTCAAAGCCTGTGGAACGGGTCATGGATAGCAGCCTGGGGGGTAGGGCTTTTCACGGCAGGGCTCATGATCTGGTCGATCGTGGCCTACCGCCGTCGTCGCATCAACGAAGTACCCGAGCAAACCAAATACAACATCCCCATTGAAGTCCTCTACACGCTGGTTCCCCTCGTTATGGTGGCCGGGCTCTTCTGGTTCACCGCTCGTGATCAAAGTGAAATTTTGACCATGGACAACGATCAAAGTCAGACCGTTAACGTGGTGGGCTTTCGCTGGTCATGGGCATTTAATTACCTCGACGAAGACGTCTACTCAATCGGACTTCCGGTGGATTCCCAGATGATCTCCGAAGATCCGGCCATCGCTGCCGAACAGATCCCCACTTTGGTTCTCCCCGTTGATGAAAAAGTTCGATTCGAGCTCACATCCCCTGATGTGATTCACTCATTCTGGGTCCCGAGTTTCCTGTTCAAAATGGACGTTATTCCCGGGAAAACCAATGCCTTCGAGCTCACGCCCGACAAGATCGGGACTTTTGCCGGCAAGTGTGCGGAACTGTGCGGCACCTACCACTCGCAGATGCTTTTTAACGTCAAAGTAGTTGAGCGAGCAGAGTTCAACGAGTACGTCGCCGGCTTGCGTGCTGCGGGACAAACAGGTTCAATACAAAACGGTCGATCAAATAGTGATGGCCAAAAGCCAGGGGAGCGGAGAATATGACAATCCTGAATGACCGCCCAATAACTACTCCCGGTCCGGGTGAATTTGGCCCGCGGGTTGTGAGCAATGTTCCGAAGAAGAGTTTTGGCAAGGCCGTAGTCAACTGGATCACGTCAACTGATCACAAAGTGATTGGTTACATGTACCTGATCACCTCGGTCGTGTGGTTCCTCATCGCAGGGCTGATGGCCCTTGCAATGCGTGCTGAACTCGCTGTTCCAGGGATGCAGATTATTTCGCTAGAGCAGTACAACCAGTTGTTCACCATGCATGGCACCATCATGCTTTTCCTATTTGCAACCCCCCTCTTCGTTGGTTTCGGAAACGTGATCATGCCCCTGCAAATTGGTGCGCCTGACGTTTCCTTCCCTCGGCTAAACATGTTCGCCTACTGGCTTTTCCTCTTTGGAGGCCTACTTGTTGTTGCAGGCTTTTTCACTCCTGGCGGGGCCGCATCATTCGGCTGGTTTGCCTACGCACCGTTGAGTAACGCGGTCAACTCTCCAGAAGTGGGTGCAGACCTGTGGCTGCTCGGATTGACCATGGGTGGGCTTGGCACGATTCTTGGCTCGGTTAACTTCATCACAACGATCTTCACCATGCGCGCCCCCGGAATGACCATGTTCCGAATGCCAATTTTCACCTGGACGATCATGATCACTAGCCTTTTGGTTCTTATTGCTTTCCCTGTATTAGCTGCAGCGTTAGCAGTCGCATTCATTGATCGTCAATACGGCGCCGTTATCTTTGCACCCGAAAATGGCGGAGCGATCCTCTGGCAACATTTGTTCTGGTTCTTCGGTCACCCGGAGGTATACATCATCGCTTTGCCGTTCTTCGGAATCGCTAGTGAGATTATTCCCACCTTCTCCCGCAAGCCCTTGTTTGGTTACAAGGGGTTGATTTTTGCAACCATGTCGATCGGTGCGCTTTCCGTCGCTGTGTGGGCTCACCATATGTATGTAACCGGATCGGTGTATTTGCCGTTCTTTGCCGCGACAACCATGCTGATTGCAGTTCCCACGGGAGTGAAGTTCTTTGCGTGGATTGGCACAATGTGGCGGGGTTCCATTTCATTTGACACCCCCATGCTGTGGACCATGGGATTCTTGTTCACTTTCCTTTTCGGTGGACTCACTGGAGTTATCCTTTCGGCCCCACCACTTGACTTTGCCGTCTCAGATTCGTACTTCGTAGTCGCTCACTTCCACTACACGGTATTTGGAACCGTCGTATTCATGATGTTTGCCGGTTTCTATTTCTGGTGGCCAAAGATGACCGGACGAATGTTGGACGAGAAATTAGGAAAGATCCATTTCTATTTGCTCTTCATTGGTTTTCAGGTCACATTCCTGGTACAGCATTGGTTGGGCGTCCAGGGCATGCCACGACGTTACGGCGACTACCTTCCCATTGACGACTTCCAGACTTTGAACATTATTTCGACAACGGGTGCCGCAATACTTGGCTTCTCGACCCTGTTCTTTATCTGGAACGTGTTCAAGACCTGGAAAACCGCTCCCTTGGTCACTGTTGACGACCCTTGGGGTTGGAGTGGTTCGCTTGAGTGGGCAACCTCCTGCCCACCACCGCGCCACAACTTCACCTCCATGCCGCGCATTCGTTCCGAGCGCCCGGCATTTGACCTCCACCATCCCGAATTGGCAGCCGTAGGTGCGCATACAGCTCCCATTGCGCCGGTTACAACAGCCGGCACAACTACTGGATCAGTGGTTGGAGGTGAGTCGCAGTGAAGATCGAAGGTGGGCTTTTCGGCATTGGATTCGTTTTCTACACACTCCTCGCGGGTGTTTACTGGTTCTTCAGTCGAGATGAAATCGGGACAACAGCCCTCGCGCTCACGGGTGGAATGGCATTTTTGATCTCGTTCTATGCGCTCTACACGTCGAAACGGGTTTATCCACGCCCCGAGGATCGACTCGACGCTGAAATGGATGAAGCAGACCCGGAATACGGTTTTTACAGCCCCCATTCTTGGTGGCCCTTGGCTGTAGCCGTATCCGCGGTGATCGTGGTCCTTGGTTTGATTTTTGCTGTCTGGTTGATAGTGCTGGGTGTGGCCGCATTGATATTGGGTCTGATCGGTTTCCTCTTTGAGTACTACCGTGGAGAGTTTGCTCACTAAACCGTCGTACCCTCGATGTAAACCATGACACAAGCGGAGGGCCATTGTTTTCTCGCGACAACGCTCGAGCGTGTGTAGTACTACCTGTTTGTCTGGGTGCGGGGGTGCTTCTCCTTACCGGCTGCACGCCAACCCTGACCGTTTCTACGCTGGCAATGGATCCAAAGCCCGCTGTGAGCATCACGGCAAATCCACAGAGCGGTACCGGGATTGACCCTGACACTCGAGTCGTGATTGAAGCAGATTTAGGCAGGCTCACCCAAGTCTCAGTTCTCGGTCCCGAAGGTGAGGTGCCTGGAATTCTTTCCGGTGACGGATCACTTTGGACGGCGGTAGATACGGTACTTGATTACTCGGCGAATTACACGATCTCGGTGCAGGCTGCTGATGCGCGAGGTCGTGTTAACACGATGGACTCGAGTTTTTCCACCTTAGAACCGGAAAAGTTTTTCACAGCAGCGATCTCGCCCAGCGCCGGAGAAACTGTCGGCGTCGGCGAGCCGATCGTGGTGAATTTCAATAAAGTGGTCGAGAACAAAGCCGAGGTGGAAGCGGCGCTTGTCGTTCGCACCAGTCAACCTGTTTTTGGCGCTTGGGCTTGGCGAGACAACCGCACCGTTGAATTCCGCCCGAAGGATCTGTGGCCCGGGGACATGAATGTCGAAGTTGATCTCAATCTCACAGGAGTTCAGGCAAAACCCGGAGTCTTTGGCGAAGCTAATACAACTGACACATTTAGTTTTCGACCTTCGATGGTGAGTGTCGTAGATGCGAATACCCACACCATGAATGTGTACAGGGCCGGACAACTGTTGCGGTCTATTCCGGTGACAACCGGGAAACCTGGTTTTGAGACACGTTCGGGGACAAAAGTCTTGATCACCAAAGAACGTTCTCGAATCATGGATGCAGCAACCGGTGGAACTTCACTGGAGGACCCAGACTATTACCGGGTTAACGCCGAATACGCAATGAGACTGAGCTATTCCGGAGAATTCGTTCACGCAGCACCCTGGAGCACGGGAGCTCAAGGCAGTGCCAACGTCTCCCACGGTTGTATTGGCATGAGTACGGCGAACGGGGAATGGTGGTGGAATGTAAACGAGATCGGCGACGTCGTGATCGTCAAAAACACCCCACTCATTCAAGGCGATGACGGTAATGGTTTAACAGTTTGGAACGCCAAATGGGATGAGTGGCTTGCCAAATCATTGACTGGACCCCGGTTCACCCGACCCACTACAAGCCTTAACTCAAGTGAGCCCATGCCGGTTAATCTCGACAAGGCGTAATGGAATTGGATCATGACAATCTCAGAAATAAGTTGAGCCCCATTGCTTGCGCAATGGGGCTCAACTTATTGAAGGTGACTTACTGTCTTTGGTCAACCTGTTCTTGATTGGTCATTGGCATTCCTGGGTGGTGTAAGACTCCGCCGTGGCCAACAGGATCTTGATCGAGATCCTCATATTCGTGCAGGGGTGTTTCAAGTCCGGCGCTATGTGCGGCGTGAGCCTGACCCGCCTCAATCTCGGCATCTGTGGGGCGCTCAATGTTGTCCCGCAAGAAGAAACTCGAAAGTTTGTGTCGAAGTTGGTCAAGGCGGTAGTTCGGATTGCGAACCCCATCCGCGTCAATCTTGACCGGTGCGGGAAGAACCGGGAGGTCTTCCTTTGCGGAAATGATTGCCAGTTCCTTGTAGTTCAGTGGCTGGTGAACCTCGATGAACTCACCGTGGGGTAGACGCAGAACCCGACCGGATTCGTATCCGTGAAGGAGCTTCTCGCGATCTTTGCGCTGCAAGCCTAGGCAAATTCTTTTTGTGACCAGGAAAGCAATCGGTGGGAGGACAATCAAACCGATTCGAAGGCTCCAAGCCAGAACATTGAATGAGAGGTCGAAGGCGGCTGCAATGACATCGTTGCCACCACCGATCCACAGAATTCCGTAGAAGACAATTGCCGCGACGCCGATGCCGGTGCGAACAGGTGCGTTACGGGGGCGCTCGAGCAGATTGTGCTCTCGCTTGTCACCTGTTGCCCATGCTTCAAGGAATGGATACAAAGCCAAACCGGTGAACAGGATTCCGGGAATGATGACCGATGGAATTAAAACATTCCACGAGATAGTGAATCCGGCGATCACACTTTCCCAGTTGGGCATGAGTCGAAGGGCTCCATCAAGCCAGCCGATATACCAGTCAGGTTGGGTTCCCGCTGAGACTTGGTCGGGTGTGTACGGACCAAAGATCCAGATTGGGTTAACGGTGACCAGTCCACCGATTAAAGCGATGATGCCGAAGACGATGAAGAAGAAACCGCCTGCCTTAGCCATGTATACGGGCAGCAGGGGGTAACCCACAACATTGGTATTGGTGCGACCCGGTCCAGGGAACTGAGTGTGCTTCTGGGTCCAGACCATCATGAGATGGACGGTGATCAGCGCAAGGATGATTCCCGGGATGAGCAGAATGTGTGCGGCATACAGCCGGGGAATAATTTCGGTGCCGGGAAACTCGCCACCGAAGACTAGGAATGCGGCCCACGTGCCAATCAACGGGATGGACTGCAAGATTCCACGAATGATCTGAAGACCAGTCCCCGAGAGCAGGTCGTCGGGGAGCGAGTAGCCGGTGAAACCAGCACCCAGTGCCAGAGCGGTGAGCCCAACGCCAACGAGCCAGTTGAATTCACGAGGCTTGCGGAAAGCTCCCGTGAAAAAGACACGGAACATGTGAACAGCAATGGCTGCAACAAAGATGAGTGCACTCCAATGGTGCATTTGGCGAATCAAGAGTCCACCACGAACCTCAAATGAAATGTCGAGGGATGAGGCGTAGGCCTCCGACATTTGCACGCCCTTGAGCGGCACGTAAGACCCGTTGTAGACAACCTCGACCATGCTGGGGTTGTAGAACAAGGTCAAAAACGTACCGGTGAGAAGGACCACGATAAAGGAGTACAGGGCAATTTCACCAAGCATGAATGACCAGTGATCGGGGAACACTTTGCCGAGGTTGCGACCAAGGAATTTGTTGCTTCCTAGACGCTCGTCGACGTACTTAGCGGTAACCCCGCCAACTTGCTCAACCGGATGATCCATTGTTGTACTCATGCTTTATCTCGCTCCCAGAAACTAGGTCCGACGGGTACGGCAAAATCTTGTGTTGCTATCAGATATCCTTCCTCATCTACCGAAATTGGCAACTGCGGCATATCTCGGGCTGCTGGGCCGTAAATAACCGTGCCAGAATCGGCGAGATCAAAGGTTGATTGGTGGCATGGGCACAAAAGATGATGTGTGCGCTGTTCGTAGAGAGCAATTGGGCAACCTACGTGGGTGCAAATTTTTGAGTAAGCCAAAATTCCGTTGTAATCCCAGCCTTCACCCTGTTGTGAGCGAATTTGCTCAGGGTCCATGCGCACCAGAATGATTGCGGCTTTACCCCGAGCATTGAGGTTGTGCTCTTCCTCTTGAACTTCAAGTATTCCCTCGGGTAGGGCTGAAACAAGACCACCGATGGGCAGATCTTCGGGGCGAATCGGCATGTATGTTCCATCCGAGACAATCCGCTTGCCCTTTGTCCACATGGTTGTTGACAGTATTTCGGTTGGGTTCTCACCCGGTGGGGTAATCCATAGATCGCGAAGTACCACGATGATAGGGATGGGGAGTAGCACCATCGCTCCAATAAGTGAGCGACGGATCATCTTGTATCGAGCGAAACCAGACTCTTCTTTGCCACGTTCGTAGTTGGCTGCAGCGAGGTTGTCGTCTTCTTTCTCTGAAACCATGTCGTGGCGTTCTTGCACAACTTCAACGTCAGGCATGAGTTTTTTGGCCCATTGGATTGCGCCGGCACCAATAAGGAGCACCGCCATGCCAAAAGTGAATCCGAGGACAACGTTGCTGGCTCCCACGTCCCCGAGCACTGGAATGTAAACCACGGTGTATTTGTCGATTAAGACATATGCGATGACCGAGAGCATCACGAACACCATGGACAGGGTGAACATCCCTGCGACTTGGCGTTCCGCTCGGCGGGCTGCCTTTGGGTCGGTATCTGTTACCCGTAAACGGTGTGGGATTTCAGCAACCGGTGAGTAACCCAGTTTTGCTGGTGCAGATGAATGCCCATCACGAGCGGCTTCGCCGTTTGCACCAGAGCCGGGAATGATTTCGTTCATCGGGCCTTAATTCCAATCCAGACGGCCGCGCCAATGAATGCGCCGAAAACGGCAACCCACATGAACAGACCTTCAGTGACGGGGCCAATTCGGCCGAGTGAGAGACCGCCGGGGTTGGGGGACTCTTGTAAAGCCATGATGTAGGCGGTTACGGTCTGCTTGTCCTTGACGGGCAATGTTTCGTTGGAGAACACGGGCATGCTTTGCGGCCCGGACACCATTGCCTCATAGATTTCTTGGGGGGTGGCTTGCATCAGGTTAGGTGCGTATTTACCTTGAGTGAGTGCACCACCTTGGCCAGCGGCCTGATGGCACTGGGCGCAGTTGATACGGAATAAGACGCCTCCCTCGGCGATGTCTGCATCGGAGTAGTCCAGATCCTCAGCAGTTGGGATTGCGGGGCCGGGGGCCAGTGAGGAAATATAGGCCGACATGGCGGCAACTTCTTCAACGTCGTAGATGGGCTCTTTGGCTGTGGCTTGGGCGCCAGGGGCCGCAAGCGGCATCCGGCCGGTGGACACCTGGAAATGGACAGCGGCTGCGCCGACACCGATTAATGAAGGGCCGCTCATTGCTCCCTGGGCGTCAAGGCCATGGCAGGAGCTGCAACCCTCGAGATACAGCTTTTTACCATCCTCGACTTGGGTTTGCGAACCCAGTGATGCTTGAGCAGGCTCAATATTGGACACAGCCGAAAAGGTGAATCCAACAGCCCCAAGGGCGGCAACGAGCAGTAGGACGGCGACGAAGGGGTTACGCCTTCGTGCGGTAAGGAACTTCACAGCGGCAAAGCCTTTCTCGGTTGGTGAAAAGTGGGGTATCGAGAATTACTTCAAGATGTAAATCATGAAAAAGAGTGCAATCCAGACAACGTCAACGAAATGCCAGTAGTAGGAAACAACGATTGCGCGGGTGGCCTGTTCGTGAGTGAAGCGTTTCGCTACGTAGGTGGTGGCCAAAACTAATAGGAATGCAATGAGGCCGCCGGTTACGTGCATTCCATGGAAACCGGTTGTGATGTAGAAAGCTGAACCGTAGGCATTCGATGAAAGGGTGAGGCCTTCGTGAACCAATTCCGTGTATTCGGTGATCTGACCGCCGACGAAGAAAGCCCCCATCAGGAACGTGATGATGAACCAGCGTCGCAGTTTTTTGACGTCTCCACGCTCAGCGGCGAATACACCTAGTTGACAGGTAACCGAACTCAACACCAGGACCGTGGTGTTGAGACTGGCGAAGGGGATGTTGAGAATTTGGGTTTCATTGGCCCACAGTTCCGGGTTCACCGCTCGCATAGTGAAATACATTGCAAAGAGCGCCGCAAAGAACATGAGTTCGCTGGCGAGCCAGACAATTGTGCCGATGGAGACCATGTTGGGGCGATTCGCCGGCGCATGGTCATATGCCTGGGGGATTACGGTTGCTTGGGCCACACCCATACTCTCGCAGATCGGGAACTAAATTTCTCTCTGACCCCCTCTTATTAAAAAGTGATTTTCGCCTCGTTGGTGAGCCTGTTTTTCATTGAGCGTTTTCTGCTAGATAGAGTTTGAATGTGGTAACAGAACCCGGCGCCCGAGACCCCTTACGCGTACTCGTCTACAGCAGTAATCGCAATACCCGCGCTGACGTTATTTCAGCCCTTGGGCCTAGACCTTCCATGGATCTCCCGACCGTTGAATACACCGAGGTGGCGACCGAGCCCGGATTCATATCAGCGGCCGACAAAGGAAAATTTGACCTATTCATCCTCGACGGTGAGGCAACACCCGCTGGAGGAATGGGGCTCGCCCGACAAATTAAAGACGAATTTTATCGATGCCCGCCCGTGCTTGTGTTGATTGCTCGCCCCCAAGATGCGTGGCTGGCAACCTGGTCTCGAGCCGATGCGGTAGTTGGTTTGCCCATCGAGCCGGTGTCCACCGCCCAAGCGGTGAGCCGGTTATTGGCAACCCGCCTGAGCTTGACTTCCTAGGAATTACCCATGGAAAGCAACAGCTGGCCCGTTGTTCTTACCAATATCGCCGGTCCACACCCATTAACCGCTGATCACGTTGATTGGGCCATGCATGAAATACTCAGTGGTCGATCAACCGATGCCCTAATCGCTGCGTTTGTCATGGGGTTAAAAATCAAAGGGGAAACACCCGAGCAGGTGTCAGCCCTGGCAGCCACTATGTTGGAATTCGCCAATCTTGTCCCGATCCCGCCCCAAATGTCCGTTGTGTTGGACATCGTTGGCACGGGCGGAGATGGGTCCCACTCGGTCAATATCAGCACTATGGCCGCGGTTGTGGCGGCGTCATGTGGCGTCACGGTGATTAAGCATGGAAATCGGGCAGTATCCAGCTCAGCGGGCTCAGCAGATCTCCTTGAAGCACTCGGGCTTGACTTAGACCTCAGTGCCGAACAGGTGGGAATGGTTGCCCAAAAGGCTGGGATTGCCTTCTGTTTTGCGCCCAAACACCACCCAGCCATGCGTTTTGCCGGGCCAGCCCGAACCCAGTTGGGAATTCCCACAGTTTTCAATATTTTGGGTCCACTGACCAACCCGGCACTGGCCAACGCGGCTCTGGTCGGCTGCGCAAACCTGGTTCTTGCCCCCGTCATGGCAAATGTGCTGGCCACGCGAGGTGTTCGCGCTTTGGTTGTTCGGGGAATGGACGGCCTGGACGAAATCTCCCTTTCAGGACCCACCCAAGTCTGGGATGCGACCAGCGGCGTAGTTGTTGAGACGATCTTGGATCCTGCTGATTTCGGGAATGTGGGTTTTCTCGAAGAACACCTCCGAGGAGGAACCCCAGAACGCAATGCCGACCTGACCCGCAAAGTTTTTGGCGGTTCCGATCCTGGTGCTGATTCAGAAGTTGTTGTTTCCATTCGTCGCGCGGTGGCCCTCAATGCTGCAGCCGCTTTAGCCGCAGCAGCATCGGTAGAAAATCCTGCGAGCAGTTCTGAACCGTTGATTGATCGGCTCCAAAACTATTTACCTCGGGCCACGGCAGCGCTGGAAAGCGGTAACACGTGGAAAGTTTTTGAAAAATGGGTCACGGTTGTGGCTCAAGTTAAAAACTCTTTAGAAGTAGGTAATTCGTGATACGCCAGGTGCTCGAGGGCCAACAGGGCGCCCAAGTGGTTGGTGCCCGGTAACCGCTGCAAGGCGTTCGCTGACAACCCGGCGTATGTCCGAAAATTGCACGGTTTCTTTTCCGCCGCAGTCAATTGGCATGGAGAGATCAGACGAACTTGCTACTAGCCGCACACCCTCACTCTCCAACCACCGAAGGAGATCAAATGCTTCCTCGGTGACACCGGCGGGTGCAGGTGCAATTCCCGGCTCGACGTATTCAGCGCTTGCAATTAATGCTGCGACGTGGGGCCAAGGATCAAAGCCAGCTTCAACGACACCGGCCGCAGCCAACCGACCATAGCGAATCACGTGAATTTCCCAACCACCCTCAACGGTGCTTTGCGCTGCGACGAGTTCGGGTGTTGAGGAAATCCAGCGCAATCTTTCCGTGCGAAAAACCGCATTGACGTAATGCCCTAGTGCCTCACGCCAAGCCGCTGCCTCCTCGAATCTTTCAGCATTAGCAAGGGTTTCCATGAGTGAGTTGATGTGCGTGACGATTGCTGATGTACTTCCTGACATGGCGATCGATGCATGATTAACGATTTCTATGTACTGCGCACGGTCGTGTTCGCGAATGCAGGGTGCGATGCATTTTCCGAGTTCGGCACGAACGCAGCCAGGGATGTCAGTGCGAGGCTGGGCAGCAATCTTCGCGGTGCAGGTTCGCAGGGAAATGGTCTCGTTGATTACTTCAAGTGCGGAGTTGGCGGCAGCGCGGGATGTGAATGGCCCTATATAGCGCGCACCCTCCGTTGAATCGTCTTTCAATTGTTTCGTAATTATTAACCGGGGAGCCGGTTCTGCGGTCAGTTTGAGCCAAGAGACTGAATCAGCCGCCCGTGAGCGTCGGTTGTATCGAGGTTGTTCGCTCACGATTAATCTCAGTTCGCGAATTTTCGCTTCAAGAATTGTTGAACAAACGATGGGCCGAACGCGTTGGGCAATCCCAATCATTTCGGACATGCGGCGACGGCTCTCCGCTGCGGTGAAGTAGGTGCGCACGCGATTGCGGATGTTCTTTGACGTCCCAATGTAGAGCGGGCGTCCCTGTGGATCTTCGAAAATGTAGACACCCGGTTTCGCCGGTAGTCCATCGGCCAAACTTTTCTTGTTTCGTTGAACATCACTCACCCGTGAAGTGAATGCGTTTAAATCTTCGAGGGTGTGCACGCCGTAATTCCCGAGGCGCTCAAAAAGTCGGTGCATTACATCAGTTGTCGCGCGGGCATCGTCAAAGGCTCGGTGCGTTGGTGCTATTTCGGTGTTAAAAAATGCACTGAGGGTTGAGAGTTTGCAATTGCGAACTTCATCGCGGTGAAGTGCCAACCGAGCAATGCGCGCCGTGTCTATCACCTTGTTATTTGGCCAGGAGACGTCAAATTTTGTGCAAGCCCCTTTAAGGAACCCAATGTCGTAAGGAGCGTTGTGGGCAACAAAGACACACTCACCGGCGAAATCGAGAAACATAGTGACCGCGGTGCAAACCCCGGGTGAGCTGGAAACCATTGCATCTGTGATGCCGGTCAGGGCGGCAATAAATGGTGGAATAGCCGTGCCTGGATTCACCAGCGTGGTGAACTCACCGATTACTTCCCCGCCTTGGACCTTGACCGCGCCAATCTCGGTGATGCCAGCGTCAACGCCAGCCCCGCCGGTAGTTTCCAGGTCTACGACAACAAAAACAATTTCGGCTAATTGGGTGCCCAGGTCCGAGAGCGATAGCTGGGTCGCGGCCAATGCGCTCGATGGTTTGGTCACGGTCACAAACTAACGCTAAGCCCTGACGTTCATTAGTGCTCGAGTCGAAACGCGGTCTCAGCCCAGAGGGGCTAGCGTTAGGTTATGACCAATTCGCCCAATCTCTCCCTGCCAGATGCACAATCACGATTCCGTTGTGCCCACTGTGGCAATCTCACCCGATTTGACGTGACTCGAGCATCGACCGTGACGGAGTTTTGGCATGCGGACATGGCCGGTGACGTAACCGTGGAAGAGCGGGTAGTCGCCTCAGATCAAGTGCTTGCGGTGTCATGCCGTTGGTGCGGCGCGGGTGATCGGATTGAGATCGTTCTCCGACCTGAATTTGGTGGTCCCGCCCAAGAATCTGCAGGAGATGGCGGGGTTTAGCGAATTCAGAGACCCCCGATGTCAGTGCTCGATGTCAGAGGGGGCGTTTAACCTCAGCCCATGGTTATTGATTGCGGTTCATGTGTTGTAGCCGGCGCGGCTTGTAGCGATTGCATTGTCACCGTGCTCTTGGGGGAGCCCGAGTTCCTGCGGGCGCCGGAGGTCGCAGAAGATCACATTGCGGCGATAGGGGTTTTGGCCCGTTCAGGATTGGTTCCACCTCTTCGGCTGGTCACCCAGAATTCTCAGGCAGTTTAGACTTTTGTTCTAGTAAAGATCAGGGTCTCTCTGGCCGGATCGACATCAATCTGTTACCTTTTTGGGAACGGAGCTGTTCGCAGGAGCGTCCGAGCACTGGGCAAGAACGCAGATTGACGAACCGAGTGGAGAGTTTGTGAAGCCGAGAGCATATCGAGTTGGCGGGATCTCCGTTGCGATTGCTGCTCTGCTCCTCCCGGGATTTGTCTCCGCCCCCGCACAAGCTGCGCCAAATCTGCAGCAGGTACGCATGCAGGTCATGGATCTGCAGGGAAAAGCCGAAGCAGCCAATGAGCGTTATAACGATGCCCGCAATCGCCTGGGTGGCATCCAGAAGCAATTGAATACCTTGAAAGCCAAAGCAAAGCGCGAACGGAAAGAACTAAATCAAATTATGGGTTCCGTTGATGATCTGGCCCGCGCCACCTACACATCGGGTGGGATCGACACTTCCCTGCAGGTTCTGCTCGCTGAGGATCCCAACCAATTCCTCTCACAAGCTGCAGCACTCGATCAGGTGCAAAAGGGTCAAGCCTCAGCAATCCGTGGCAGCCAGACAACGCGTCTGCGCTTAGCCCAGACGGAAGCGGCAATGCTTGACAGAGAAACTGCCGCCAAAAAAGTACGTTCCGAGATGGGCGATTCAAAGGCAGAGGCGAATGATCGCTATCGCGATGCCCAGGCAATTTTGGCAAATCTCGAGGCAAGTGAACGGCGCCGCATAGCCGCGATGGCCGCAAGTGAGCGAGCTGCGGCACTCGCTGCCGCGCGCGCGGCCTCTGCTGCAATAAGTTCAGGCAGCGGTTCATCCGGTGGTGGGTTTACCGGGAGTGGTCGGATAGCGCGTGTTGTGCAGTACGCATTGGCCCAGGTGGGCGACCGGTATGTAGCGGCGGCGAGTGGTCCGAGTTCATTCGACTGCTCAGGGCTCACCATGACGGCCTGGCGACAAGCGGGCGTATCACTGCCCCACTACAGCCGTTCGCAGTACGCAACAACCCGCAGGGTTCCGTTGAGCCAGGCGCAGCCAGGAGACTTAGTCTTTTACTTTGGTAGCGGCGCTCACCACGTCGGGCTCTACATAGGAAACGGCAAAATGGTGCACGCGGCCAATCCGAGTAGTGGTGTTCTTGTCACCAACGTTATGGGCCCTTGGTACAACTCGCGGTTTAGCGGTATCGGCCGAGTAATCGGCTAACACCGCCAAACCGTTGAGCGACTAGTTACTAGCTATAGATCTGGGCGATATCGGCTTCGTGCTCTTTGAGAACTACATTTCGCTTGAGTTTGAGCGAAGGAGTCATCTGGCCACCTTCTTCGGTCCAGTCAGTCTCCAAAATTGTGAACTTTTTGATTGCTTCCGCGTTCGAAACGGCCTTGTTCGCCAGGTCAACGGCGCCTTGGATTTCACTCTGAATCAGGGCATTGTTCACGAGTTCTGAGATGGGAGTTGAAGCGCTCATACCCTGCTGAGTAAGCCATACGGGAATTGCCTCAGGGTCAAGTGTGACCAGAGCGCCGATAAATGGTTGAGCATCGCCAACCACCATGCACTGTCCCACCAAGAAATTGGCCCGCAAACGGTCTTCAAGTACCGCGGGGGCCACATTTTTGCCAGCCGCGGTCACAATCAGTTCCTTCTTACGTCCGGTGATCCGAATAAAGCCACGGTCGTCGATCTCACCAATGTCGCCGCTGTGGAACCAGCCATCCGGTTCAATCGCCTCCGCGGTCGCGATCGGATTGTTCCAGTACCCGGCGAAGATATGGTCGCCTTTAAGCATGACTTCGCCATCTGCTGCGATTCGCACACTTGAGCCGGGGAATGGTTGCCCTACGGTGCCAATGCCGATTGCATCGGGTCGATTGACCGTGCTTGCCGCGGAGGTCTCCGTAAGTCCGTAGCCTTCAAGAATTGTCACACCAATGCCGCGGAAGAAATGGCCCAGCCGTGAACCGAGCGGTGCGCCGCCGGAAATCGCCCATTCAATTTTTCCACCCATTGCAGCGCGAATCTTTCCATAAACAAGGCGATCAAAAAGTGCGTGTTTGATTTTGAGACCCAGGCTGGGTCCGCCATCGTCCAAAGCCTCGCTGTATTCAATTGCAACATGGCTTGCTTTATCGAAAATATTTCCTTTGCCGCCAGCGATTGCTTTTTGCTGTGAGGAGTTAAAGATCTTCTCAAAGACTCGCGGAACCGAGAGAACGAATGTTGGTTGAAATGAGCCCAGCAGGGGTAGTAGCTCTTTTACGTCGGGCGCGTGTCCCATCCGAACCTGGGCACGTACACATCCGAGCTGGACTGCCCGGCCAAAAACGTGAGCAATAGGTAGGAAGAGCAGCGTGGAGGAGTCTGCTCCGCGAAAAACATCGCCGAGGCCTTCCACAATGTTGTCGACCTCAAACATTAAGTTTTTGTGGGTCAACATGCAGCCCTTGGGGCGCCCGGTTGTGCCTGATGTGTAAATGATGGTTGCGGTCGAATTTGGCGTAAGGGTGACGCGTCGCGACTCAAGTTCAGCGTCGCTGACATCGGCACCTGAAGCGATCAACTGTTCAAGGGATTTGTCTTCGAAGACCCAGACCCGTGTGACATCGGGGGTATCGACCGCAACTTCGTCAAATACGGCTTTATTTGCATTGCGCTCGCAGAAAAGAGCGACGGCTACTGAGTCAGCGAGGATCCATTGAACCTGCTCGGCCGATGATGTTTCGTAGATCGGAGCGCTTACGCAGCCTGCATACCAAATTGCGTAGTCAACGACGGTCCATTCATATCGTGTTCGGGACATGACACCGATGCGATCACCCGCCGCAACTCCACTGGCGATGAGTCCCTTTGCCACCCCTTGCACTTGCCGTAAGAACTCTGACGCGGTAATCCCCACCCATGCATCCCCGCGCGGAATAGAGAAAACGATCTTGTCAGGGTTGCTTTTTGCATTCTGCAGAATGTGGTCGGTGAGGTTTCCGCTCACTGGTGCGGGGACTATTGCCTCGACGGTGAATTCGGTAAGCATGTGGTTATTCCTTTCCTTGGACCGGTTGGTGAGCCGTGTTACTAAGTTACGCGAATTACGCTAAAAGTGCCACAAGACGAGAAAATTATTTCGGGTTACTATTAGCGAGTTGAGCGGGAGAGAAGAAGAGACGATATGACTCCGGACCTAGATCATTTCATGATTGATATTGCCGATGACACGGTGATTTATGCACCGACAAGCGCGCTGATCGCGATTATTCGGGAGGAATCGATGTGGGTACGTTGGTGGCCCGAGCTCAGATTGGAAGTGTACGGGGATCGCGGGGACAAAGGGTTGCGCTGGACCGTGAGCGGATCCCTCGTGGGATCGAGCGAAATTTGGCTCGAATCCATTGATGTGGCATCCGCTGGAGATGTTGCAACGATTGTGCACTACTACCTGCGGGCTAACCCAACCCGAAGTGGGAGCGCGATTCAATCGCGAACCGTGACGAATTCGGCGCGAGAGCAGCGTGAAATCCACAAATTGCGCGAGCGTCACGTAGTTCAGTGGAAGCGCACCGTATGGGCGCTCAAGGACAGCCTGGAGAACCCGAATGTCTAAAGTGCGCACGTGCGCCTAAATATTGTCAGCGATGTCCATGGTGCAACGGGTGCTATCGCAACGGCTGCCCAAAACTGTGATGTCTTTATCTGTTTGGGAGACTTAATTCTCTTCTTGGATTACGACGAACCTGAGCATGGGATTTACGCCGATCTATTTGGAGTGGATTACGCGAAGACGTATATTGCGCTAAGGACAGCCAATCAATTTGAGCAAGCCCGTGAGTTCAGCACTAGTGCTTGGCGTGGGATCGGTGTCACTGATCCGGAGGAACGCTGGATTGTGTTGCAGCAGAAAGTCCGTGAGCAATACGAAGTGATGTTTGCCGCGATGCCCGCCCCAGCGTTGTTGACTTACGGCAATGTAGACGTGCCAGCCCTATGGCCCGACTATCTGCGCCCAGAGCATCGGGTACTCGATGGTGAGGTAATCGAGATAAGTGGCCAAAGGTGGGGTTTTCTTGGCGGGGGACTCACCAGCCCGATGCGCACTCCCTATGAACTGGAGCCACAAGAGTATTGGGAAAAACTCTTCGCCATGGGACCGGTTGACATACTTTTTACACACATCCCGCCACTCCATCCACTACTCAACTACGACACGGTGGCACGACGGTTTGAAATTGGTTCGGCAGCAATCACCAGCTACATCGAGAAATATTCCCCCCGGTATCACTTTTTTGGTCATGTTCACCAGCCCCAGCGATCAAGGCTGCGAATGGGAACCACTGAGTGCATCAATGTCGGGCACTTCCACGGCCGCAAGACTCCGTTCACCATTGAAGTCTGAATTCACTATTCACGAATTAACGAATGACCAATTCACGAATTTACGAATTTAGGAAGCTTAGGATGCACAGCATCCCGCCAGTGGAGTACCGTGCACCCATGGCTGAACAGACCGAATCCAGTATCTCCATTAATGCGAGCCCGTCGCAGATTATGGAAGTAATTGCGGACCTTCCCGCATATCCGCAATGGAGTGATGGAATCACCTCGGTCACGGTGTTGAGCAAATATGAAGATGACGACCGCCCGGCAGATGCCCGCTTTTCCCTTGCTTCCGGACCCATCAAGGACACCTATGAGTTGGAGTATGACTGGGATGGGAATCGAAAAGTCACGTGGACTCTCACCACGGCTGAAATGCTGACAGCGATGGATGGCGAATACGAACTGACCGACAATGGCGATGGAAGCACCACGGTGCATTACCGGCTGCAAGTTGACGTAAAGATTCCCATGATCGGAATGTTGAAGCGCAAAGCCGAAAAAGTCATAGTCGACACAGCCCTTAAAGGTCTGAAAATCCGCGTGGAATCGGGCGCGGGAAGTGTCGTCTAGCCTTCGCATAACCTGCGGAGCCGAGCCCACGAGGGGTTCGGGAACCTCACCTGAGATCGTCGCTAATTTTTTTGAATCACTGATACATCCGTTTGGTTTTTTTCATCCGACCGCTGGGCTCCTGGGTGAACTGAATTTATCACGAGGCGTGAATTCCTTGCTATCACCTTCGCAACACCTTGAATTCGAGTCCGTGCAACAGTTGGCCCAAACGATCAGCGACCTTGACTCGATTTCAATTGCACTGCATCACATGGACTCTGAAGAGTTTGCAATTTGGTGTGGTTTGGGTAAAAGTAATGCTCGAACTCATCTGATGCAATTAATCGAGGAGATGCAGCAGGCTCGAATTCGAGTCAAGGGAGCACAACTCCAACTCGACTTTATGCATAATCAGCCAAGCGCGAGATCTTTATTCAGATCGCTTACCCAGCTCGCCCTCGTCGGCGTTGTGTGCGAATCACGTCAACTCCAACGGGCATGGCTCACGTCAACTCGCACGTCGCTTTCAAAGAAGTGGATCTCAAAATTTGAATCGATACAAGTTTTTAGTGGGAGTGGAGTCCTCTTAGAAGCAGAAGCATTGCGATTTGTGCTCCGCGTCAAATGGAAAGGTATTGGAGATTGCGATCCGGCGATTGGCGTTTTCCGCAATCAATTGGTAATTGATGTAGGTGGCGTCCGAAGTTTTGTGGAGCTTCCCGCAGCCTGTTCTCGAATGGAACCCGGCTCCGTCAGACTTTCAAAGAATAAATTTGAGATTGACCTCGCCGTCAAAGAAAGTGAATGGCCCCGGTCATGAGTGATGAAAATAATGACAAAAAATCATCAAGTGATCTCGGAAGCTGGCTTAACTCGATGGGAGCACCGGAATCAGTAACCGAATTGATGCCGAGTGAAATCACTGGACTCGATATTGCACCCATATTGTCGATGTTGGGTAGGGTCGGGATCAAAAGTGGGGTTCGCGGTGCACAATCGGGTGATGCCACCGCAGATGAAATTCGCTGGCTTCCCGTACTGCGCGGCTAGATCAGACGACGGCGCCGTCGCCGTAATCCTCACCGGGCGGAACATGTTTGTCTCGCTTTGACATCAGGAAGACGAATCCACCAATGGTCGCAATGAGTCCTGCTGTTGAGATTACGCCGCCAAGACCGAGCATAAAACTTAAGAGCAAGATCACGGGTCCACCTAATACGCCGGCCCAGGCGAAACGTGCGATTGCATCACTTGAGGCAGTGAGTTGTGGTGGCTCGGGAGGTGCGTAACCTTCGTCAAAATATTCGTCGATGTAGTCGCGCTCAGGAATCAATTCCTGGGGTGTGGGTTCTCTGCGAAAATGTGGGCCGAGATCAATTTGACCGCTGAGATCGGCAACAATTGCATCCCAAGCTTCATTATTTTTCTCGTGTTCTTGTGAATCCTCTGGATCCGGTGGCGTGATTGTCATATTGGAGTTCCGATTACCCGTTGACGAGGCGCTTGATGAAGTCAGCGCTCCGGGTCTCAATAAGTTCCGCGTCGTAGTCGAGTGTCGCGACATGAAATGAATTCTTCAAAAGAATTTCTTCTTTGTCCTTGCTGGAAACATGGTCAAGTATCCACTGGGAATTTGACGCCTCAACAACATGGTCTTGCAGACTACGAAAAAGTAGTACAGGTTGATTGACTTTGCTAATGTCGTTTTTTACT
>Ga0247836_1000330_pt1 | contig 87427 bp, 72 predicted proteins | sample LaCruzMarch2015__4_FD_187116 | JGI IMG/M metagenome (GOLD analysis project Ga0247836, IMG submission 187116) | Freshwater microbial communities from meromictic Lake La Cruz, Castile-La Mancha, Spain - LaCruzMarch2015_14m | ecosystem: Environmental > Aquatic > Freshwater > Lake | place: Spain...
TCATAAGTACATGTCGTAAGCATCAACTCAATGTTTTCAATGAACTTCGTGCTGCTTGCAGCACCGAAATATATGTCGCGCCATTCGGGCGCTAAATAGTTACAAAAAATCTTGTTTTTGCTGATTCGATGCAACGAATAGCTGGATCGAAATCAGCAAAAACAAGTGTAAGTATGATCTAATCCATCGCTTTCTTAAACTCTGCGCTTGCTGGCGTCACGCCTGAAGCAAAGAAATGGGTCAATTTGCCATTTTCGTCGATGAGGTACTTGCAGAAATTCCAGGAAGGTACGTCGCTGTTCCAGCCGTTTTGGCTAGGATCGGTCAGCCACTTGTAAATCGGGCTTTGCTCGCTGCCTTTTACGTCTACTTTTTCAAACATCTGGAAGGTCACGCCGTAGTTCTTTTGGCAAAAATCCTGGATATCGGTAGCAGTGCCTGGTTCTTGCCCCATAAACTGGTTGCAGGGAAAACCCAACACCACAATGTTGTCTTTGTTTTTTTCGTAATAAGCCTCCCAATCCGCATATTGAGGGGTATATCCACAGCGAGATGCCGTGTTCAAAACGATGATTTTTTTGCCTTTGTATTGATCCATCGAGATGGTTTGTCCATCCAAAGTTTTGGCTTTTAAGGAGTAAAAGCTGGTGGCGGTGGAGGTAAGTCGAGGTGAAGCTTCGTTTGCACTGGTTGGTGAACTTACTTTGTTTGGATTGAAGCAACTCAATACCCAGGCTGGAATGCTGAGCAGAATGGCAATGATGATCTTTGGACGCATGGTGTCGTTTGTTTTAATGGTTATTTTGGCTTAAAAACAGACCAGTTGGGAAAAGGTTTTGGGGGCAGACAAGAGGAAAGTGGTTTTGGCGTTGTTGATATAAAACTGCCTGGTTTTGAAAGTCTAATACGTCCAAAAATCATAGTACCCCAACACCTCGACCTTTCGCTTCTTTTTCAATTTTTCAATGCGTTTATTTTGGTATTCATCAAAAGTATGCCATTGGTAGGCGGTCATCATGTCTTTTAGGTTGTCAAAAAAACGGGAATTAACTGGCCGCGCTTCTTTAAAAATCATTTTTTTATCCTGGCCATAGTTTTGTTCAATCTCGCTGATTTTCAAATACCGGTTGGCGATCAACTCTCTGGCAATTTCTTTTTGACTTTCCTTAAAATGAGTGACCCGCGACCATTTGCGCAGGGAAGCTTTACTCATTTTTTTTCCAGGTTGAGGCAGGGCATTGATGGGATTGTTGCTCACGCCACAAGCTTGAATGGCGAGCAATAGGAACAGGAAAATTACTTTATTCATTAGGATTCAGGTTGGATTATTTGTAAGGAACTACCCAGGTATCCATAGGGAATTTTTTGCCCAGACGTGCGCTAACCGGGTTTTTGTCACCCAGTAAATCAATCATGTACATGTTGATTTGCTCGGGAAATTTATCAAATAGGATGGTGTTTTTGAGCTGAAAGGTATTTTTTGCTTTTAACCCCTTGATTTTGCCTTCCATCATCACATTGACCATGGCATTTTCATCCAGCAGATAGTTTTTTAAGTCAAATTCTACCTTTACCCCATTGACCACCATTTCGGTATTTGCTTCAAGGTAAGCGCTCAATACATTTGAAGTTGGTTTGTTGGGCTTTGAAAAATTCAATTGGCGGTGGCTATAAGTTTCCAACGCAACCTGGAAATCATCCTGAAAAAATTTGTAGTGCAGTTTCAGGGTTTCATTTTGGTAACTGATGCCACACATGGACATTTTCAGGGGGTGAGTAGCCAACATCAAAGCAAATAACCAAGCCAACAGCTGCATAGGAAATGGAATTAAAAAGGGGGAAATGGCCATGAATATTACCAAGGCCATTTCCCTTTGTTCTTGATTTTTTAGTGCTTTTTGATCACTTTTTTGCCCACCACATTGATGCCGTTGTGGAACCGCAAAAAGTAAACTCCATCTGGCAAAATGCTCATATCGATGGTTGAAGCTCCTTTAGGAAGTTGACCAGCAAAAATAATTCTGCCCAGGTTGTTGGCAACTTCATAAGTAACCGTCGTTTCAGTACCGCTGATGTCCACATTGAACATCCCTGCACTTGGGTTGGGGTATACCGTGGCATTCAGCTTATTGTCTGCAACTCTTGATTGGAGTGCTTCACGAGCCAAGGTGTTCGCAGGTATTGCTTCAATTTTAGGTTGAGCTACATTTGCCAACACCGGATCAGCACTGCTTGTCAGGGAAGCAGCTGCATTAATGATCGTTTGAATCTCCGTTTGAGATAGGGCTCGATTCACAATGTAGGCTTCATCGATGGCACCTGCGTGCTTATAATCTTCGTTTTCATCCTTGTATCTACCCAGGGTAAACCAGTGGCTCGTGGCATACTGAATGGGTCCGGTTTGCGCAGTAGAGCTTGCTTTGAGTACACCATTGACGTACAATCGCTGGGTTGTACCATCGTAGGTTCCGGCTACATGATACCAAGTATTGGTGCTGGATACTTCCGGGCTGCTCAAATAATTCAGTGCGCCACTGGATTTCAGGGCAAAACTTAAATTGCTGTTGCGCGATCCCAATACCCAACCTTTTTCGGTAGATCCATTGTCTTGTACACAACCAATGAATCCACCCCAGGTATCAAAACTTGTTGTTTTTACCCAGGCCATTACTGTAATTGCCGCAGTTGGCAACCCCGTAGCCGCTCCTGCACCAGAACGTACATCGGCGTAGGAATTGATTCCATTAAAGGTGGCAGCCCTGCTTGTTCCCCGGTTTTCGTAGGTAACCGAAGTGACCGGATTCACGGCGTGGTGGTTGTACCCACTGCTGTCCGCAGTATTGTCCTTAAATTTGTAGTAAGCATAAGTTCCCGAAGGCAGGCTGGCCGGCAATGCCGTAACCGTGATCAGTCCGGTTTTGACCTGAGTATTGCTGCCACCTGGGCCTGTCGCGGTAAGAGACACATTGTATTGACCCGCAGTATTGTAGGTTACCACTGGATTTACAGCAGTGGAAGTAGTAGGTGTTCCCCCAGGAAATGACCAGCTATAAGTGCTTGCATTGTGTGAGTAATTGGTAAACGTTACACTCTGTCCTACCTGAACGCTGTTGGGCGCAGCGATAAACTCGGCCAAAGGAAGTGCAATCGTATTGGTGTTGCTGTACTCCGCCAATACTTCCGCATCGGAAAGGGTTCTTTCCCACATTTTAACATTGTCCATGCTGCCATCGTGCGGGTAATTTTCATCTTCGTCTTTGTAACGTCCTAGCGTAAACCATCCAGTAGTGGGGTATTGGATGTTGCCGAATTGCGCGGTAGAACTTGCTTTTAAAACGCCGTTGACGTACAATTTAAGGTTGGTTCCGTCGTAAGACCCTGTGACATGGTACCACTGATTGAGGCTAAAATCGGCAACATCGGTCAAGTAAGTCAATGCCGTATTCCCCGTACTGCGCAAGGCAAAACTGAATTTTTGACTACGCGTACCCAGTATCCAGCCATTTTCAGTAGAACCATTGTCTTGTACCAAGCCAAAAAATCCGCCCCAGGTGTCGGCTGTGGTGGTTTTTACCCATGCTGATACGGTGATGTTTTTGATGGGTAAACCCGTAGCGGTAGTTGCAATATCTGCATAGCCTGTGTTGTTGAACACGCCAACCTGGTTTAACAAGGTGGGATCCTGTGCAAAAGTGACCCCAGCATTCGTTGCATGGCGATTGAAACCCGAAGAGTCTGCGGTATTGTTAGTGAATTTGTAAAAAGCAATTGGGTTCTGCTGCGCCGGAGGAAGTCCATTGCTCACTGTGAATTCAACCGGATCAGACCAGGCTGACCAGTTCAGGTTGCGATCACGGTAACGCACCCTGATTTTATTCAAACCCGCCTGCAATGCATTGGAAGCAGCAGTGTATTTAAAAATATCAACCCCAGCGTTTTGGTCTATTGGCGAGTAAGCATTGGGGTTGGTGGCCAAATAGATGTCTTCAAAATCGCGTTTTACATCAATACGTGGAGAAGTGAAACTGCCCGCAGATTCTACAATTTGAAATTGGGTAGAATTGTAGGTTAGGGTACCACTGTAAGCACTACCCTGAAATGTATAAGGCAGGGTAATGCTGCCCGATACTTGGTTGACCAGCGGTTTAGCCGGAACTGGTTTGCCCAGGTCTTTGGCGTAGGTATCGATCAACACGTTGTTCATGTCGTAGGTATCCGTACCATTTGAGTAAGTCTCAACAGACATTTTTCCGTTACTCAAATCCATGGATACGATTTGGAACAAGTAGTGGTCGATGGTTTTTTGTACATCCGGGTAGTTCGTTTGGGCGGCGTTTTGGCCCCAACGTTGAATCCAGGATGCTCCGCCGTTGATGATTTGAAACAGTGACCCTTCCCGGGTTGCCCCTCTTTGGTACAAGTGCGAGTGGCCAAAGTACATGCTGGCACCTTTCGGCGAATTGCGAATGATTGGCGTAATCGTGTTGGCCACATAAGTACTCATATCGCTGGGGTATTGCTCCACTTGGGTGGGGTGGTGGCAGGAACTGAAAATCCAGCTAACGTTGGCATCATTGTTGGCTGCATTGACCACATTGGTCACAAAATCGGTTTGCCGCTGCCAGGTTTCATTGGAGTTGAACATCACAAAAACCATATTGGCATATTGAAAAGCATAGTAGTGCTCGCCATCCTGACCAAGAATATTGTTGTAATTGGTTGATTCGTATTTTACGTGCCCAAAGTAGTTGTTCAAGGCCGCATCTCCGTAATATTCGTGGTTGCCAGGTACGGTCAGCAAAGGAAGTTTAGGGGAAACAAATTTGACGGATCCGATAAAACGATCCCGGTATTGGCTCAAGGTTCCGCCATTGTCCACGTTGTCACCTAGTTTGAGCATAAAACGGCAGGAATCTTCCCAGTTGGTACCAAAACGTGCAATGAGTTTCTGCTCGATTCGTGGGGCTACCCGCGCTACTGCAGTAGGGTCCTGAGTATCACCAAATACCACATAGTGGATCTTTCCGGTATTGGTGCCATTAGCCGGAGCCGTTCTGAAGCGGTAGATTGCCGATTGATAAGTGCCGGTTTTTACCCGATAGTAATAAGGTGTATTGGGCTGCAAACCGGTAATTTGAGCGTGGTGTAAATTGTGGGTAGCTGCCAGTACAGAATTGGTACCCGTAACCGTATTGGTCAGGCTACCTGAACTTGTACCCCAAGTCAAGGTGCTTTCTGTGCCACTACTGGTAACCCAGGATACCCAAATGGAATTGGGTGTAGGCGATTGCAAATAAGGCCCATAGGCAGTTTGTGCCATTATCCCTATTGTTGTCAGAGTGAGAATAGAAGTGATAATAAGAGATCTCATAACCATGTGATTATTTGGTGTTTCGCTTCACAAGTTACAGCGAAACCAGGCTGGCAGCTTACCAATAGAGATTAAGGATGTATTAATTTTGCAAGTAGCGAAATTAATTTGAATATAATTTAAGTAATTAAAAATCAGCATTTTAAAAAACAAAATCTCGTCAACATGATAACGTAAAATATTGATGATTAATTATTTGTAAAATATTTTGGAAGTAGACAAGACGAGGCTGGTTTTGGCGTTTTGAAATTATACTTCACGTTAAATGAAATACTGTATACTTCTCTTTGCGGTGTTGATTTGCAACGGCACTCTTGGTGCGCAAACTTTGAACCTCAAAATTGTCAATGCCCAAACTCAGGAAGCCATCCCTTATGTAGCCATTTTTTCCAAAGACAATAAGGAGGGGAGTTATGCGGATGAACAAGGAGTGTTTGCGTTTAAGTTTAGTGCTAATGTTGATTCAATTTTGATCAGTACCATTGGTTTTCAGACTCAAAAAATGGCTTTACAAAGCTTGTACCAAGCAAGAAAGCTTGAACTCCAGCCAATCAAATTGGATTTGCCGGTCGTGACCATTACTGATGCAAAGTCCAAAAAAGAGAACGTTGCACTGGGATATTTCAAAAGATTCCGGGGAATTCCGACCTTCTCTGCATCAACCAATGCCAACAACCGCTTTGCCATGCTGATCAAAAATTCCATAGAGGAAAGGGCTTGGATTACCAAATTGAGGATCAGATTTAGTGTGAATCAGAGTTCTGTAGCATCATACTATCGCATAAGATTGCGGATTTATGCCAACAATGAAGGAGAGCCGGGTAAAGATATTCTGGCATTGGCAAAACCAATCGATATTCGAGACAACCAGCAATCCCTGGAATACGCCATACCATATGGAAGTATTGCATTCCCACCTGAAGGGGTATTCATTGGCTACGACGTGCTTGGATATAAAGATGAAACCGGAAGTTTTCATGTGTTTAAAAGTGGACAAAATGTCCCGAGAAAAAAATCGGAATGGTCTGATTTTCTTTGTCCATCAATAGCCGTTTGGCAAAAAGCGAAGGGAAAAGAGGTTTTTGAGGCCAATGGCATAGGAGCCTGGCGTAAATCCCCTATGTTATTTCGGCTTGGGGCACCGATGTTCGGTATTGTTGTGAGCTATGACAAGTAAGGAGCCGCTCAAAGTTCCTCACTAGCCCAATCTTCGATCCCTTTATCCGTTTCTGAAAACGTTACCCCAACGCCCACAATGTGCTTATTCAAATGCCGGAAGGCTGCGGCGTAATCCAGGTCTTTGATCTGCTGTAGTGCCTGGATTGGCAAATCGTGCAGTTTAAATTCAAAAATAAAAATCCGCTCAGGCGTGTGTACGACTGCATCCAAACGCCCATGAGAGGAATTGACTTCAGCCTGGATGTATATACCCAGCAAGCTGAAGGCCAAGTAAATGACAGAGTGAAAGTAGGCTTCCCGATTGGCGATGAAAATTTGGCTGGGAATGCTTTTAAACAAACCATGAATCAATTCCATCACCTTATCCAGGTCATTTTGATGTAGATTTTTGCTTAATTGAGCCAATTGAGGCAAGACAGAAGAATTTTGGGTGTACTCTGCCAGCAGCAATCGCAGCATTGATTGCTCAACCTCCCGATTTGGGTATTTCAGGATGACGGTATCAAAGGCAGTTTTTTCCTTGATGGTCAAATAACCAGTTTGATACAACAGCGGAATAGGTTCTAATTTTTCCAACTCATATGCTTCCAATACTCCCGCATCTACTTCCAAATCATCCAGCGAATATTGAAAGGTGTTGCTCAAGCTTTTGACCAAAAAGGTGGGCGTACCTGTGCTAAACCAATAGTTTTGATATTCTCGACTTTGGAAAAAATTGAGTACTGAAAAAGGATTGTATACAAATTCTCGGCCATTCCAGGAGTAGCCATTGTACCATTCCTTCATCTTGCCCAGGGTATCCGCAGGCATTTCGGCCAGAATTGGGGCAAAGGTGTGTTCAATCTCCGCTTGGGTATACCCACAGAGGTTGTTGTAATGCGGATCAGGGGAAAGATCGTACAAGTGATTGAGGTCTGAGAAAATAGAAACCTTGGAAAACTTGGAGATCCCCGTCAAAAAGAGAAAACGGATGTTGCGGTCTTCACTTTTTAGGATAGAGAAAAATGACTTTAAAACATTGCGGTTCTCAATGGCTTGTTGTAGTTCATCGGGGCCAAGGTAATCGATAATAGGGCGGTCATACTCATCGATCAGGATGACTACTTTGCCATGTTTTGCTGCAGTTTTTTGAATGAGTTCTTGAAAGGCCAAAGCGGGATTTTTTTCAATTATTTCAATTCCCAGTTCTTGCCCATTTTTTTCAAGCGCCAACAGCAAGCCATTCCGCAAGCCTGTTTCTTTGTGCCCAATAGCATCCAAAGACAAACGAATCACGGGGTGTTTTTGATCCCAACTCCAGCGGGATTCTATCCAGGTGTTTTGAAATAAATCACGACGCCCTTCAAACAAATACCGCAAAGTAGACACCAACAGGGATTTGCCAAAGCGACGTGGGCGGGATAAGAAGAAAGCTTTACTACCCGTAACCAATCTATGCACAAATGAGGTTTTGTCGATGTAGACAAAATCATGAACCCTTAAATTTTCAAAATCTTGAATCCCAATCGGTAATTTCGGTAACATACTTTCAGTTGTCTCCTACAAAAATAGCAATTCTAGCTCAAGCCACAAACTCCTAAATCGTTCCTGAATTTCTTCCAACAAGAATGGGGCTGTCTCCAGCCCCATCTCGTCCGCAATAACTCAATATGTGTTCTATTGCCTACGGATTTATACTTCAATCTCTTCGTGTTTGTGTGCCTCGATGAGTTTTTGTTGAACGTCCTGCGGAACTGCCTGGTACTCCGCAAAGGTCTGATGAAACTTGGCCCGACCTTGCGAAATAGAGCGCAACGTACTCGAATACAGGTACAATTCCGCTTGTGGTGCCCTAGCCAATACCTTTTGGTAATGGCCATCGGTATCCATGCCCAATACCATGGCGCGGCGGGTTTGCAAGTCACTCATGATGTCGCCCATGACTTCGTTTGGGCAAAGGATTTCCAAATCGACCAGAGGTTCCATGATTTGCGGAGCCGCTTCGCGGAACGCGTCTTTGAATGCATGTGTAGCCGCCAGCATAAAGGCCATATCATTGGAATCTACCGGGTGCATTTTGCCGTCGTACACACATACCCGGATGTCCTGGCAATGTGACCCGGTCAGTGGCCCTTCCTCCATTTTGGCCATGATGCCTTTTTTGATGGCGCTGGCGTATTTGTTGTCGATGGAGCCCCCAACTACACACCAGTAAAAAGCCAGTTTTCCGCCCCAGGGCAAGGCTTCCACCTCCCGGCTGCGTACATTTAAGTCTGTTGGATCGGGCATCCCTTCGTGGTAGGGATCGATGCGCAGGTGCACCTCTCCAAACTGACCCGCGCCTCCAGTTTGTTTCTTGTGGCGGTATTGTGCATTGGCCGTTTTAGTGATGGTTTCGCGGTAAGAAATGCGTGGTTTTACAAAATTCATACTCACGCCCTGCGCCTGCTCTACTCGATGTTTGATCAATTCCAGGTGCAATTGCCCCTGGCCGTGAAGCAAGGTCTGTTTCAAGGATGAACTGAGCTCTACACTGGTCGTTGGATCTTCCTCATGAATCATGTGCAGTGCTTTCATGAGTTTTTCCATGTCGTTTTTGTTGGCCTGCTCTACAGCCACGGTTACTCGTGGTTCGGGGAATGCTATCGGCACCAATTCGTGGTCGGCGCCTTTGCCATTGAGGGTATTGTTGGTGTGGGTATTTTTGAGTTTGACCGTTACGCCAATGTCCCCCGCGCGGAGTTCCTGCACGGCAACCCGTTCTTTGCCATTGGCCACAAACAATTGTCCGAATCGTTCTATGGTGCGATTGGCGGCATTGGTCAATTCGTCGCCAGCTTTAAGTACGCCCGCGCAGACCTTGAAGTAGGACAAAAGCCCAACTCGTGGTTCAGAAATGGTTTTGTAGATGAAAACCGTGATGGGCAAGTCGGAGCTACAAGTGAGAGTTCTGCCATTGGTCAGCGGCAGTGATTTGCGTTCAACGGGGGAAGGACAAACATCGTTGATGAACCCCATCACCCGGCCTGAACCCATATCGCGGTTGGCAGAAGTACAAAATACTGGAATGATTTGCCCCTGGGCGATGGCGATGCGCAAACCCATTGTTAAATCTTCTTCGCTCAATGTCCCTTCTTCAAAATAACGCTCCATCAAGGTTTCGTCGTTTTCGGCAGCAGCCTCTACGATGATGCGGTGCATGTCTTCGGCGCGGGCTTGTTCGGAAGCAGGGATCGGGTGTTTTTCTGGTTTGCCTCCACCATCGGGAAAGAAGTACATCACCATGCGGAGTGCATCGATGATGGAATTGAAACCAACTCCAGGATTGAGCGGGTATTGAAATGGGATGACTTTGGATCCAAAGCGCGAAACCGCTTGTTCAAGTGTGGCATCAAAATCTGCTTTTTCGTGGTCAACCTGGTTGATCACAAAAATTGCGGGGGTATCAAAGGTTTCGATGTATTCCCAGAGCAGTTCTGCACCCACTTCTACCCCACTTCTGGCGTTGTGGATGAGTACTGCCGTAGTGGCTACCCGCAGTGCCGAAACCACCTCGCCGATGTAATCGTCCAGACCTGGCGTGTCGATGAGGTTGATTTTGGAATCTTTCCAGGAAACGTGCTCAAGGGTTGCGAATAAGGAGCCGCCGCGCTCATGCTCAAGGTCGGTATAGTCCGATACCGTATTTCCCTCTTCTACACTGCCGCGGCGGCTGATCTCGCCTGCCTCAAACAACATGGCTTCTGCCAGAGTGGTTTTTCCGACGCCAGAATGGCCCAGGAGCACCACGTTGCGAATGTTTTTACTGTCGAAGCTCATATGGTTATCTTTTAGGTTAACAAAAATGAAAAACCAAAAATTTTGCTTTCAGACTTAAATTAAGTTGAATATATTGAATTTTGTTCATTTTTCAAAAATATTCTTCGTTTTTAAAGATTAAATGATAGAATATTTTGAAAACAAATCAATGCTTTTCAAGAATTTCACACTTTAAGCCCTTAGGTTCAACTAGATTACTCCATCATTGGCAAGATTTTGCAAAGAAAAATCAGTGGAAATGATGATTTTTGTACCATGATCAAGTACTACAAAATCAACGGCCAACAGGTAGCCGTCGAAAATGCAACCTTACATGTATCTGACCTCAGCATTTTGAGGGGGTATGGCATCTTTGATTATTTCCTGGCACGCGAAGGGCATCCATTGTTTCTGGACGATTACCTCAATCGTTTTTACCGCTCGGCAGCCGAGTTGTACCTGGAAATTCCCTTTGACAAAACAGCGATGAAGCAGCACATTTACGACTTGCTGCAAGCCAATGAGGTACGAGAAGCAGGTATTCGATTGTTGCTCACAGGAGGTTACTCGGCTGATGGCTACACGCCTGCCGAAACCCCCAACTTGCTGATCATGATGTATGATTTGCCGGGCAGTGCCTGGGAATTTTCAACTCAGGGCATCAAAATTATTACCCATCCCTTCCAAAGAGAACTGCCAGAGGTAAAAACCATCAATTACTCCACCGGGATTCGCATGCTCAAGACCGTCAAAGAACGCGGTGCTTCAGATTTGATTTATGTAGAAAATGGCGAGTGGATTCGTGAATCGGCGCGTTCCAATTTCTTTCTGGTGCTGCCCAACCAGACCATCGTCACTGCCGAAGAAAAAATCCTCTGGGGCATCACCCGTCGCCAGGTGATTGATGCGGCACGGGCTGCTGGCTATACCGTCGAGGAGCGAGATATTCACATCAGCGAATTGGAATTGGCAGAGGAAGCTTTTTTCACCAGCACCATCAAAGGCGTCATGGCCATCGGCCAAATCGACGATAAGGTTTACGGCGATGGAACGATCGGAAAGGTGACGAAGAAGTTGCAGGCCTTGTTTGTGGAAAAAGTGAAGGGGTATTTGGCGGGAATTGCAGAGTAGGTCACCATTTGGTTAGAGCAATGTTTTCGATATTAGAAAAATGTGCATCTCGAGTAGTCAACACTAAATCATATTGCATTGCCATTGCTGCAATCCAAATGTCATTTTCTGGGATGGGCGTACCTCTGCGTTTTAACTCACTTTTTATCTGCCCATAATAATTAGCAGTATACTCATCACAGTCTAAAATTGGTATCTCCAGTTTGAACGCTTCAATTCGCTCTATGTTTGCCTGCCTTTTGGTTGAGTTGTAAGCACCATAATAAAGCTCACCAATAACTATTGCTGGCAGGTAAATTTCGGATGCAACAGCAATCTTTTCACTAATTGAAGCATCGCCACTAAACAGTGAGATTACAATATTGGTATCCAGAAGAAATTTACCATTCATTGTGATCAATTTGAGAAGAATCTAATAAAGCTTGCTCAAATTCTCTGGTGTCATTTGAGTCAAATATACCTGCGAACTTCAAAATCCCTCTAAATTGATTTGATGAAGACGTTAATTGCATGGCATTAATAAAATCTAATAGCTTGTACTGTTGCACTAAAGACATTTTACGAAGTGCATTGACAATTGATTCTTGAATTTCAATTTCTGGCATGGTATATTAATTGAATTGTGAGTAAAGATATCCGGAAGAACAAAGTCCAATTTCCGTTTTTAAACAATAAAAAACAAGAAGTAACGCAGAAAAATTAACTTCCCGATTTTGGGTTTTGAATAGGAAGTCGAACGGTTCAATTCAAGTGAGCTTCCTATTCAAAACCCTCTCAAAAAATCGGGAAGTAATTTTTTGCGTCATACTAAGGTTAATTGATTTTAATTCACTTGACTAAAGTAAACGCAAAAAAGCCGGATCACTCCCCTTGAGCAATCCGGCTTTTCCTATAATTTTGTTCTTAATTACACTTCGAATACCCGCAACTTACGCAGCTTAGGCATCCTTCTTTGTACACCAATCCGTGTGGATCATTGCAAGAAGGGCATTCTGCTTTTACTGCTTTCGTTCCATCTGGCACCAGTGTTTTCAGGGCGCGAACCACGCCATTTTTCCAGGTGTTGATGTAGTCATCGTCAGCGTTGAGGCCCTCTACGAGGTCAACTACCTGTTGGAGGGGCATACCCAGGCGTAGTACGCCGGAGATCAGTTTGGCGTAGTTCCAATATTCTTTGTTGAAACTGCGGCTGAGGCCCTCGATGGTGACGCGGTAACCATCCTTGTCCATGAATTGGAAGTCATAACGGTTGCGGCCATCTTCACCTTTGGATTTGTTGACCCAACCTGATTCCACATAAGGAGGCAATTTAAACGTATCAATGGCAGCACCTGTAAAGATCTCGTAAGGACGGCCTTCCAGCAAGCCGATTACAGCAATCCAGGGCTTGTCGTTGTTTTGGAAACGAACGATGCGCGCTTCCAGGCGGTCGGGGCGCTCTGGGTGGTGGTTTTCACCAAACACCGCGTGGCCATTGCCATTCGACTGACCATTGGTTCCTTTTTTGCTCTTCTTCTCTTTTTTCTCGTTGGAAATCAGTACTCCAGAGCGAGAACCATCGCGGTAAATCGTGCAGCCTTTGCAACCCTCTTCCCAAGCCGTTTGGTAAATGCGTTTTACCATATCCACTGAGGTATGTTCGGGTACGTTGACCGTTACACTGATGGAGTGGTCTACCCATTTTTGGATAGCACCTTGCATTTTTACCTTTTGCACCCAGTCAACGTCATTGGCAGTGGCTTTGTGGTAAGGTGATTGTTCGATGATGGGTTGCAGTTCCTCAGCGCCCATTTTGGTCACCTCGTCTACATTGTAGCCATTCTGCTCCAACCAGTCCAGGAATTTGTGGTGAAACACGTTGTACTCTTCCCAGTGGTCGCCTACCTCATCGATGAAAGCCACTTTCACGTCTTTATCGTTGGGATTGACTTTGCGGCGGCGCTTGTAGCTCACCATGAATACCGGCTCAATGCCCGAAGTAGTTTGCGTCATCAAGCTGGTGGTGCCAGTAGGTGCAATGGTCAGCAGGGCAATGTTGCGGCGGCCATAGCGCTGCATGTCTTCATACAACTGCGGATCAGCAGCAGCCAGGCGCTGGATGAAAGGGTTTTGCGCTTCGCGCTGGCCGTCAAAAATCGGGAATGCCCCCCGATCGCGGGCCATATCCACAGAAGCCCGGTAAGCGTTGATCGCCAGACTTTGGTGAATTTTCACAGCCATTTCGATGCCTTCGTCGCTGCCGTAGCGGAAGCCCAGCGCAGCCAAGGTATCGCCTTCGGCGGTGATGCCTACCCCAGTACGGCGGCCACCGATGCAGGCGGTGCGTACTTTGTTCCACAATTCGTATTCCACATCCTTGAGGTCGCGCGCTTCTGGATCCTTTTCGATCTTTTCGATGATGCGGTCAATTTTTTCCAACTCCATGTCGATGATGTCGTCCATGAAACGTTGAGCCAATTGGGCATGCTTGGCAAATTTCTCAAAATTGAAGTATGCTTCTGGCGTAAAGGGCTGCTCCACATAGCTGTAGAGGTTCAGCGCCAGTAGGCGGCAACTGTCGTAGGGAGAAAGGGGAATTTCGCCACAAGGGTTGGTCGAGATGGTGCGGTAACCCAGGTCGGCGTAGCAATCCGGTACTGATTCGCGCAATACCGTATCCCAAAACAAGACCCCTGGTTCGGCAGATTTCCAGGCGTTGTAAATGATTTTGTCCCAAAGTGCAGAGGCATCAATCTCCTTGGTCATTCTTGGGTTTGGAGAATCTGTGGGAAACTGTTGCTGGTACGGAGTGCCGCCCATCGCTGCCCGCATGAATTCATCGTCGATGCGCACTGATACGTTGGCGCCGGTTACTTTGCCTTGCTCCAGTTTGGCATCAATGAAATCTTCGGCATCGGGGTGTCTGCTGGATACGGTGAGCATCAACGCACCGCGACGGCCATCCTGTGCTACCTCGCGGGTAGAGTTGGAATAGCGCTCCATAAAGGGTACAATCCCGGTTGAGCTCAGGGCAGAGTTCATTACGGGGCTGCCTTTGGGGCGGATGTGTGACAGGTCATGCCCAACGCCACCACGGCGCTTCATCAATTGCACTTGCTCTTCGTCGGTGCGGATGATACCGCCATACGAATCGGCGAAATTGCCGATTACAAAACAATTGGACAAAGAAGAAACCTGCATGTTATTGCCGATGCCCGCCATGGGGCTACCTTGGGGGACAATGTACTTGAAGTTGCGCACCAACTCATAAGCCTCTTCTTCACTCAGCGGATTGGGATACCGAGATTCAATCCGCGCGATCTCACTGGCAATGCGACGGTGCATATCGTCTGGGGTTTTCTCATAGATGTTGCCAAAGGAATCCTTTAAGGCATACTTGTTTACCCAAACGTTGGCGGCCAGGTTGTCGCCTTTAAAATACTCGGTAGTTGCTGCAACTGCCTCCTCAAAAGAATAGGTTTGAAGTTGTGTGATGTTTTCTTGGTCTTTGGCTATCATAAAACTTTTGGTTTAATCAGAAGCTCAATTTCTGCCTTTTTTCACATTAAACCAAAACAAAATTGTGGAAAAGACTAACATTTTCTCCACAGGAGAATAAAAAAAATTTGACTCTTAAAGAAAAAATTGTAAGTGAATATGGTAGCTCGATTGTTAAGTTAGTGTAAACCACAGGTAATCCCTAAAAAGACTTTTGCTGCGATGAAACCCTTGCTCAATTTCTTGTGTTCCTATGTTTGATTTGATTCAAATTGACACACCTGCACTCACACAACTGCCATGAATTGGAAAGAAAGGATCCTCCTTATCCTGCTCGCTGCACTCAACTTTACCCACATTCTAGATTTCATGATCATGATGCCTTTGGGCAACTACCTCATGCCTTATTTTGATTTATCGCCCAAGCAATTCTCCATTTTGGTGTCTGCGTATACCATTAGTGCTGCGGTGTCTGGGTTCGGAGCAGCTTTTTTTGTAGATCGTTTTGACCGCAAGAAAGTGTTGTTGTATGCCTATGTTGGTTTCTTGATCGGCACCATCGGTTGTGGCCTTGCCCCTACTTACTTTACGCTCCTTTTGGCGCGTTTATTTGCGGGTTTGTTTGGAGGTTTGATTGGGGCACAGGTATTGTCCATTGTGGCGGATAGCTTTCCATACGAACGAAGAGGCACCGCCATGGGGATGATTATGTCGGCTTTTGCCCTGGCTTCTACGTTTGGGGTACCTTTTGCACTGTACCTGGCCAATTTGGTTTCCTGGCATGCGCCATTCTTGTTGGTAGGTATCCTGGGAATTGCTTTGGTGCCGCTATTGATGCGCTACCTTCCGCCCATGACGGGACATTTGCATGTGGATCACAGTACCCGACCCAGCAAATGGAGCGTCATCACCAATGTTATTGCGGATCCTTATCAGTACTGGGCCTTGATATTTAGTGGATTGATTATGTTTGGGCACTTTTTGATCATTCCTTTTATCAATCCTTACATGGAGTTCAATGTGGGTTTTTCCAAAAACATCACTCCTTTGATTTATTTGGTAGGCGGCGTATCTGCATTTTTTGCTTCCAATATTTTGGGGCGGCTTTCCGATAGCTATGGCAAAGTACCCATTTTCATGATCTGTACTTTTTCGGCTTTGCCGATGGTTTTGATCATCACCAATTTGCCTCATTTGCAAGATTATATTCCTGGGCTGAGTTTTTTGGGGTTTCCAATACAATCCTACATTCCGGTACTGATGTTGTTTGGGCTTTGGTTTTCGGTAGCTACTGGTCGGGGAGTAACTTCCAGTGCGATGATCACCAGCGTAGTAAACCCGGAGCAACGGGGTGGATTTCAGAGCTTCAACAGCAGTTTGCAGCAATTGGGAAGTGGATTGGCGGCATTGGCGTCTGGTTTTATGGTAAGCAAAGATCCCGTTTCGGGCAAACTGCTGCATTACGATTGGGTGGGATACCTCAGTATTGTCACTCTGCTGCTTTGCATTTACCTGGGTTACCGGAATTTTAACCACCTGGAAAAGCCGAAGGTGATTGCGGTAAGTAAGTAACACAGACAAATTAACTTCCAGATTTTGGGTTATTTAGTTGATTCAGGCGGTATTGGAATTATTCGCTAATTTAGCCTCCAACTTGACACCTAAAGCTTTAAGGCATGCTCTTAACCTTTATCCTTCTCTACCTTTTGGTCACTTTGCTCATCGGCTGGTGGGCTTCGCAAAAGGTGCATTCCACGGCAGACTTTGTGATTGCGGGCAAAAACTTGCCTACGCCGATCTTAGCGGCGGGTTTGTTTGCTACCTGGTTTGGTTCGGAGACGGTAATGGGCGCTCCTTCTTCGTTTATCGAGGGAGGGCTGTTGGGGGTAATGGAAGATCCCTTTGGAGCTGCCATGTGTCTGATTTTAGTTGGTCTTTTTTATGCTCGTCCGTTGTACCGCCTGAACATCCTCACGTTCAACGATTTTTACCGCATGCGCTACAATCGCACAGCAGAGATCGTTTCAGCCATTTTTATGGTGCCTTCTTACTTTGGCTGGATTGCCGCACAATTGGTGGCTTTGGCCATTGTGATGAAATCGCTGGTAGGTTTGCCTATTTTCTACGGTATCCTGCTTTGCACCATCATCACGGTCATTTACACTTACATTGGTGGGATGTGGGCGGTATCCATTACCGATTTTGTGCAAACGATTATGATTGTAATTGGCCTTGCCGTACTCACTTTCGTGATGTACCAGCGCGTAGGCGGCTGGAACGGCATCCAAAGCAATGTACCCGATGGATTTTTCCGGTTTTTGCCCCATCCGGGCTGGAAACATTGGGTGGAATACCTAGCGGCCTGGATGACGATTGGTTTGGGTTCCATTCCCCAACAAGACATTTTTCAACGGGTTATGTCGGCACGCAGTGCTAAAATTGCCGTACGCGCAGCAATTATTGGCGGCTTGATGTATTTCACCATCGGGTTTATGCCGCTGATCATCGGTTTGTGTGGCCGAATTCTTTATCCCGAAATGCTGAATGGCGACCCTCAAATGATTTTGCCCCAAATGGTACTCGCACACGGCAGCATGGCTTTGCAAATTTTGTTTTTTGGGGCCTTGCTTTCGGCCATTCTGAGTACCACTTCTGGCGCCATGCTGGCACCTGCTACGGTACTCGGCGAAAACCTGATCAAACCTTTCCTAAAAAATCCTTCAGACAAATTGATGCTGGCCATCATGCGCTTGTCTGTGGTGGCGGTAGCCATCTGTTCGGCAATTATGGCCAATCTGAATGCCAATATTTATGACCTAGTGGGCGATTCTTCGGCGCTTAGTCTGGTTTCGCTGTTCGTACCCCTTACCGCAGGCCTGTTTTGGAAACGGTCATCCTCGGTAGGCGCAGTGGCATCGATGCTGGTGGGCATGGTGGTCTGGATCTTTTATGAATACATCCAACCCAGTGAATTGCCAAGTTTGGTACCTGGCTTGATCGCATCGATCCTAGCGATGTTGATCGGGAGTTGGTTCTGGAAGGATCAGAGCTATGCTGATTTTGAAGAAACGGCCTTGCAGCGCGAAAATCTTTCTTAATTATGACGCAAAAAATTACTTCCCAATTTTTTGAGCGGCTTTTGAATAGGAACCTCACTTGAAATGAACCGTTCGACTTCCTATTCAAAACCCAAAATCGGGAAGTTAATTTTTCTGCGTTACTAAACTGTAAATACTATGTCGATCATCCTGCGCAACGGCACCATTTACCAACCGCATCAAATTATTCCACAAGGCGACATCTGGTTGGAAAATGGGCGCATCAAAGCCATTTCCAGCGAACCCATCCAAAATGATGGCAATGCCAGCGTCATTGACGTGCAAGGCCAGATCATCTCGCCAGGTTTTATCGATTTGCACATCTATGGTGGCGGTGGTGCTTCTGTGATGGATGCAACCCCAGAGGCAGTACATACCATTTTGCGTACCCATGCCCAATACGGCACCACCGGGATGCTCGTTTCTACGGTCACTGCCGAGATTCCATTGTTGATCAGCGCGCTACAAGCCATTGATCGGGCGGCACAAATCAGTACAGAAGAAACCCAAGGTGCCAAAGTCCTGGGCGTTCACCTCGAAAGTTGTTTTCTGGCGCCGCCAAAACGCGGTGCACACAAGTTGGAATGGCTACAAACCCCCAGTATTCCCTTGTTTCAACAACTGCAATCTGCCAGTGGCAACCGCATTAAATTGATGACCATTGCCCCTGAATTGGCCGGTGCAGCGGAATTGATCGAATACGTTTGGACGCAAGACGTAGTGGCCAGTTTTGGCCACACCGATGCCGATTACGATACCGCGGTAGCATGGATCCGCAAAGGCATGCACATTTGCACGCACTTGTTCAACGCCATGAATGGCCTGGGACACCGTGCCCCAGGTGGTGCCGGAGCTTTTTTGACCGAATCGGCTGCGATGGTTCAGATCATACCTGATGGCGTGCATGTCCATCCTGCGGCCTTGGAGGTGGCTTACCGTGCCAAGGGCGCAGACAAAATCTGTCTGGTGACTGACTCTCTGATGGTGGCAGGTACCGATATTACGGAGTTTTATTTCTTTGACCGACTGGCCAAAGCCACCGATCGCGCTTGCTTTCTACCCGACGGCACTTTGGCGGGCAGTAGATTGACGATGAATCGGGCGGTAAAATTGTTTCACGAAACCACCAGTGCCACCCTGCACGAAGCCCTGCACATGGCCTCCCTAAATCCGGCCAAAGCCATTGGTCTGGATCAACACAAGGGTTCTTTGGAAGTAGGTAAAGACGCAGACGTACTGGTGATGGATCACGATTTGAACATTCACATGACCTTTGTGGAAGGAATGCTGATCGCTCAAAGCAATTAATTGAACTGATCTTTGGTCGAATTCAAAAAAAAGGTATTTTTACAGCGTACTTATACCTTACCTGAAAAATTTCCACACCTTTTTTTTGAAAAATGATTTCGACCTGCGGTTCATCCCTCAGTGTCATTACCTATTATGTCATAATTCATGTTGGTAAAAGCTTATGCCAGTGCGGTACATGGGGTGGATGCCCGCACCATTACAGTTGAAGTAAACTCAGGGGGCCAACCCGTGGTGGGTACCAATTATTACCACTTGGTGGGATTGCCAGACAGCGCCATTCGGGAAGGATTTCAGCGCATCGAAGCAGCGATTTTTAGTCGTGGTTACCGCATGCCTCGAGCCAAAACAGTGGTCAACCTCGCTCCTGCCGACATCCGCAAAGAAGGTTCGGCTTACGATTTGCCCATTGCCTTGGGTGTACTGGCTGCCAGCGGACAAATCAATGGCGATCGACTTGCAGAATTCATCATCATGGGTGAGCTTTCCCTGGATGGCTTGTTGCGCCCCATCAAAGGGGCATTGCCCATCGCCATTCAGGCCCGCAAGGAGAAATACAAGGGCATTATTTTACCCAAACAAAATGCCCGGGAAGCCGCTATTGTTAATGACATTGAGGTGTACGGCGTCGAAAACCTGGAAGAAGCCACCGATATTCTCAACGGGCATTCGAGTCTTGATCCGGTGGTTGTAGAAACCCGTGATGAGTTTTTTCACAACCGCAGCAATTACGACGTGGATTTTTCGGACGTCAAAGGGCAGCAAAACATCAAAAGATCGCTGGAAATTGCCGCAGCAGGTGGCCACAACGTCATCCTGATTGGCCCTCCCGGTGCGGGCAAAACCATGCTGGCACGGCGATTGCCTACCATTTTGCCCCCGCTTACTTTGCAAGAAGCGCTGGAAACCACCAAAATCCACTCGGTTTCGGGCATCCTGGCCACCAATGCCGCTTTGGTGACCACCCGCCCTTTTCGAGCGCCCCACCATACCATCAGCGACGTGGCGCTGGTCGGCGGCGGGTCAGATCCCATGCCGGGTGAGATTTCACTGGCGCACAATGGGGTGCTTTTCCTGGATGAATTGCCCGAATTCAAAAGGAGCGTGTTGGAAGTCATGCGTCAACCCATGGAAGAGCGTCGGGTGACCATTTCCCGGGCCAAAAATACGGTGGACTATCCGGCGAGTTTCATGCTGGTATCTTCTATGAATCCTTGCCCTTGTGGCTACTACAACCACCCCGACAAAGAATGCGTGTGCGGCCCAGGAGTGGTGAAGCGGTATTTGACCAAAATTTCGGGTCCGCTGCTGGATCGCATCGATCTGCACGTAGAAGTGACCCCAGTTTCATATGATGAACTGGCCAGCCAGGAACGCCCCACCGAAACCAGTCAGGACATTGCTGCAAGAGTGGTCATTGCCCGGGAGATTCAGGCCAAACGTTTTGAAGGCATGAACATCTACAACAACGCCCAGATGCCCAGCAGAATGGTGCATGAAGTGTGTCAGGTTGACGCCGCAGGGCAACTGTTGGTCAAAAAAGCCATGGAGAAACTGCAACTTTCGGCGCGCGCCTACGACCGCATCCTGAAAGTGGCCAGAACTGCCGCGGATCTGGCGGGGTCTGAAAAGATCCTGATTGAGCATTTGGCGGAGGCGATTCATTTTCGGAGTTTGGATCGGGAAGGTTGGGCAGGTTGAAAAAATAAAAACCTCCATCAATCCAAATATTTTCCATTTTGTAGTATGCTTATCGTCTAAAAAATCGCCTACCATGCACACCAAATTGTACTGCCTTTTGTTTTGTCTTTCCATCGCCATAGCCAGTCAGGCCCAAGCTACCCAAAAACCCGTACTGCACGGTCGCCACTGGATGGCCATCACTGGCAAACCGCTTGCGGCTACCGCAGGATCGATGATTTTTCAAAAAGGAGGCAACGCCATTGACGCCACTTGCGCCATGCTGGCTGCCACTTGCACCATGTGGGATGTGCTCAGTTGGGGCGGCGAAACCCAGGCCCTGATCTACAACCCCAAAACCAAAAAAGTAATCGCCATCAATGCCTTGGGTGTAGCACCAACTGGGGCTACCGCTGATTTCTTCAAAAACAAAGGCCTCAAATATCCTCCGGGCGATGGCCCACTGGCGGCAGTAACTCCCGGTACGCCAGGCGGGTTGATGACCATGCTGGCCGAATACGGCACCATGAGCCTCAAAGAGGTGCTGGCGCCCGCCATGCAACTCGCTGAAGGCTACCCCATCGAGAAGCAGACTGCCGATATGATGGAGCGCAACAAAAAGAAACTGAAAGATTGGCCTTATTCCAAGCAGGTGTTTTTGCCCCATTTGGGTCAGGATCGCGAAGCTCCCAACCCTGGCGAGATTTTCAAGCAAAACGATCTACGGGCTACGTTGCAAAAACTGGTGGATACAGAACAAGCTGCACTCAAAGCGGGCAAATCACGCAAAGAGGCCATTTATGCTGCCAACGAGCGTTTTTACAAAGGCGACATCGCCCAGGAGTTTGTACGCGGTTGCCAGGAGCAGGGCGGACTCATCACCACCCAGGACTTGGCCAAGTGGAAAGTATTGGTAGAAGAACCAATGGTAACAGAATACAAGGGCATTCAGGTATACAAACTCAGCCAGTGGACCCAAGGTCCGGCCATGCAACAAGCCTTGAACATCCTGGAAAATTTTGACCTCAAGAGCATGGGCTTCAACACCGCCAAGTACATCCATACCGTATACCAGGCAATGAACATGGCCTTTGCCGACCGCGATTTTTATTACGGCGATCCTTATTTTTCGCCGGAAGAACCCATCAAAGGCTTGCTTTCCAAGGAATACGCCCGGCAACGTGCCAAGTTGATGAATTTGGAGAAAAACGACCCCAAAGTCAAACCGGGAGACCCATATCCTTTTGAAGGAAAAACCAATCCATTTGTACCTGTATTGGAAAAATGGGGCGCAAGTCCGGCTACTTCTGCGCTGGAAACTCAAAATGGCAGCATCTACAACGATCCGAATTACCTCGCAGGATTTTATGCAGGCACAACGTCTATTCAGGCTACCGATGAAGAAGGTTGGGTGGTATCCGTAACGCCCAGTGGTGGCTGGTTGCCGGCGGTAATTGCGGGCAAAACTGGCGTAGGCATGAGTCAGCGCATGCAGGCTTTTGTACTGGATCCAACCGAAAATCCTTTCAATGTGGTAGAACCCGGCAAACGCCCACGGGTAACCCTAACCCCCACTCTGGCACTCAAGGAAGGCAAACCTTTTCTCTCCTTTGCAGTGCAGGGAGGCGATTCTCAGGATCAGAACCTGTTGCAGTTTTTCCTCAACGTAGTGGAATTTGGCATGAACGTGCAAGAGGCTTGTGAAACACCCAACATCAACAGCTTCCAGATGCGCAGCTCCTTTGACAACCACGATACCAAACCAGGCGATATTCTCCTGAATGAAAATACACCGCCCTGGACGCGCAAGGCCTTACAGGAAATGGGCTACAAACCCAGCTACGAAGCCCGTACCTCCGGCCCCATCAATGCCATCTACTTTGATTGGAAACACGGCAGCTTCTGGGGCGGTTCGAGCAATCATGGCGAGGATTATGGGATTGGGTGGTGAAAAACTTTTGACGGAATGTAGCCTATAAAAGATTCAGTCTTGGCTTCGAGTTCGTCAGGCAGGAAAATCAAGTTGCTTTTCCTGCTCTTTGATCAATGTCCATTTGACGGCAAATTCATCTGCTTCCTGTTCTTTCAGGTTGTCTATGTCGCTGTATTCAATGTTTTCCAGAAAAACATCCTTCTTTCCATGCAGGATTATGTGCCCAGCTTCATGAAAAAAAGTAAACCAGAAGATGTCATTTCGTTTGTAACTAGCGGTCAATTGTATCAAGGGGTTATCTTTTAGCCACCTCGTACAGCCATGTATAGGAGCCTTTGCCAAACAGGGTGTGTGAACAACTTTCACCCCTGCTTCAAGGCAGATTTGCTGAAGTTGAAGGAAAAAATCTTCAGGGTGCTGTGCCATTAACGATTTAAGTGCAGGCAAACTTGCGATGAATTTTTTCTCAGAATATGGGGTATCTGGCAACTCAGCAGCTTGTAATTCTCCCTTTCTCAGCCATGCAGAAATGGCGTAAGGTTCTTTGGTATGAGCAAGGGAAATCCGAAATACAACTTTTAATTCTTGATTAAGGTAATAATTTTCCCAGGCCAAATGATGACTGACCCCAAAAAAGGCCAAAAGCTCAATAGTTTTCTCCGCTATCGAGCTTTTGTCGGATATCCATCCTTTTTTGATCATCTCGTTTAACGGAAACTTTTTAGTCCATGTGCTGCATGCATCAATCTTTTTTTGATGCGCCTGACGTGCCAAAAATTCATCAAAATAGCGTTGTTTTTTCAACCAAAAATTAGCCGGTATTTGGAGAACTTGTTCAAATTGTACGGCCATTTCTGGAGTAATTGAACTTTCTCCTTTCATTACCCCAATGATGGTCTTTTCTGGTTTACCACTGCGTATTGCAAACTCTTTGGGCCCCATACCTAGTTCATTTAGCTTGTCGGCCAAAGTTTCACCTGGATGAAAAGCAATTTGTGGAAAGAATTGGTTTTGCTTAGTACTCATTGTTGATTTGGGTTGCGTCAGTGATAGTCCGTTATTTCGATTATTTCGACTCCGATTATTTCCAACCAAATGTACTTGCCATCGGCATCTTGGGGAATAGGATCTTCATGCGGCTGAAAAATAAGTCGGTAAGGTTGATCTAAATCACAAGCCCATTGGCCTTTGCGATTTCCGGTAAGTTCATGATAGCGACCGGGGAGATGCCGTACTTCTTCCAAATTGTCAGCAATTAGTAAATCGGACAAACGCTTGAGATAAAGCTTTGCACGTACTTTACCCAATTTTTTATTGCATTTTTTGTTGTCATTGGATAGTTGTTGCAGTTCTTTATTTGCAAATGTAATTTCCATACAAAGTTAATATTTTTTTAGTTAACATCAAGTGTGAGTCAAAAAATAATTATTAGCCCAACTTACTATTTTATTTTTAAAGATAAACTATTTTTTGTGTTTTTGGTATTTTTTTGGAATTGTCAACTCAAATTTTGGACATTTGGACGAATCATCTAATTTAAAATATAAAAAATGCCATGGGATGAAATGAATGGGAAGGGAGATCTATTTGATAAAACTGTCAAAATTATTGATTGGCTTGTAACCCAATTCTTTTTTGGCTTTCTCAATTGAATACACCCGATCGATGCTCTTTGGAAAAACCCAAGCCTTTTGTTCAAATATTTCCTCAATGCCTGGGTAATATTTTTTCATTACTTCTTTGGGGTCTGAAATCAGCGTTTTTAAGTCTTCTTTCTGAAAAGGGCTTTCGTTTGAAATATTGAATATTTCAAATGTTTCAAACTGTTTTTCTAATGCTAAAATATGCCCGATAGCCCCGTCATACTCATCCAATCCTCGGTAAAGCCGATGAATTGCTTTTGTGTTTTCAGCTTCGGGCAAAAATCTTGATACTCTTAAGACGGTGGTTTCAATGTTTTCTTTTTCAAAATAATCCTGACAAAGGAGTTCTGCTGTTAATTTTGTAATGTCATAAATGTCTCTTGGAGCAGGGATTAAATTTTCATCCACCCAGACTGCTTCTTTGCTGTTGACCATAGATTTACCATAGATAGAAGTCGTGCTTGTATACAAAAATTTCTTAACCCCATTTTCTACACAAGCCTTTAATAAATTGAAGGTTCCATTGATGTTTGTTTCTATAAATTCCTCTCTTGGATATTTCAGTTCATAATGTTTTCCATGAATAGCCGCAGTATGAATAATGGCATCCATTCCAATTGTAATCTTTTTAACCTGCTCATTATTCCGAATATTGATGAGTTGATTTGTCGTATCACTTTCAACCACATCTATTCCCAAGACTTCATACTGCCTTAATTTCAATTGTTTGACAATCTCGCGGCCTAATTGACCTGATGAACCTGTAACTAATATTTTTTTCATTTTTACTTTCGTTTAGACATGCCGCGCGTTGATTCAAAAGTAAATTCTTATTGCTGGTTTCTGGGGTACCGCTGGGCTTTTTTTGCGAGCTGTTTTTGCGAAGAATGGCATGCATATTTGTGATAGCCGGGATTTCTCGCATCAATACCTTCTGAACCGCTCATATGACCGCCAATATTTGTCTTTGTAAATGTCGTAAGTCAAGTCAAGTTGTCCGGAATATTTTTTTGTCAATTCGTATAGAATTTTTGATGGTTTTCTAAAGTCTTTGCAGGCAAAATAAATTTCCCTTGAATTGTCTGCCGTCTGTCTTCCAATATTCAAATAACCCTCAAAGTCTTTAAGATCAAGCATTATCTCCTCTTCAAAATTGTTGAGAAATTCGTAGGTTTCATCGTCAGGCATTCCATTGTTGTCGCCGTCATATTTGATTTCAACTTCTAAAATCCAAGGATGTGAAGCTTGGCTGTCCCATTCCAGTAGAGTTCTATTCACTATCGCAACTAGTGGTCGGCCGTTTTTAAGCTCTGCTTCTAGGCATGAATACGTATAACTATCAGTATTGTAGCGAGATCCACTGTATTTTTCTACAAATTCTTTCTCTCTCCAAATCAGGTAGTTCTTTAGTTTTGAGATTGGGATTAGCTCTTTTTCCGCTTTCTCTTTTGGAATTACCTTGAGGCTGTCAATGGTGGTAACCGAGTTTAATTCTCCGAGATAGTTGTCAAGGAAAATGTATGTCCCGTTGGTAATTGTCGATTTGTCTTCTTCGTTGTAGTCGTTGTGAACAATTACAATGTCAACTTCGTCAGGGTAATTGCTGTTGTCCATTGGGTAAAACGAAAGGTTTTCACTGTCAAAAGAATACCCCGCCATATCAATTCTTACATTTTCTATCTCAAGTGCTGGTTTTAGCGCGGTGAACTTCCAATTGGGAATGGTCGGTGCAGCCTCAACAAGTTCTTCAACAAATACAATGTTTTTTATCATTCCGTCTGGTGTCAAAACCAATTCGGCGGTGTTGTCATCTAACATACCTGATATGTAAAAGAAACCATCTTTGAGTTCTTCAAGTTTGGGAGATAGCTTATCAAAGAAGTCTTTTTCAGGATTTTTGCCACTTTTAACGATGGCATAAAATTTCCGTTCATTGGTTTGAAACCAAGCCCAAAAGTCCTCATAAGACCTGATGGGTTGTTCTTTCTTTCCGAATAGGTTTTTCAAAAAACGCATTGTTATTGGGTTATAGATGTTGCCTAGCGTTACGATGTCTGTTAAGGCGTCTAGGATGGGTTAAATGCAAGCGATGGTTAGCACTTTTTTGGTAAAATGAACGTTCAAGGGGGTCAGAAATTTTTAAAATTTCAAACCAGTGTCCCCAACTCAATTTTGGAAACACCGTCTCCAAAATTGGATACGTCAAATATCCATTGATGAAGTTTTCATTTATTTTTATCAATTCATCGTTTAGATTATATGGATTCATTTCTTTTTTATCTTATAAGGCATTTCGCACTAAATTTCTCTAATAATCTCCCAGATAGATTCTGTAACCAACTTAAAAATTGATGGGTTAACAACCCCAACCGATCGCAGGATAATGCCCTTATCTGCTGTAAAGATTCGGTTTGGTCTTATGTTTGAATCCACCATCAATGAACCACTGATAAAATCTGCATTACTGATTGGAATGGAAAAAGGATCAGTAGGACTATTTTTGCTGGTAATTTGGCAAAGCATAATATCATCCCCAGGCAAATCAGCCAAAACAAGTGCTGGTCTGCGCTTAGCGGCAGATAAATCAGAGAACGGAAAGGGAATTACCACCACTTCTCCTTTTACAAATCTTGCCATGCTCCATCTTCTATTGAAGTACTCCAATCTTTCGCAAGCACCGTTTCACTTGCAAAATGGGTCACCACGAGGTTATCGTCTTCATGTTTGCGTAAGACGTGGAGCAATAATTGATGCTGCTCTTGTTTAGAAAGTTGATCAACAGCATCCAATAACTGCGAAAAAGTAACTTGGATTGGAATGGACAAACCAGATGTCATCAGTATCATTTTATACAAAAATAAACAAAAGCCTTGTGTGTTACAATTTTATTTTACCCACAAAAAATGCCAACCGAACATCCTCGTCCGGCTGGCACCCCTTTCCTATTCTAACACCATAGCTCGTTTAACGTTCCTCAGCCAGCCCCCATTTTTCAGGAGACCGCCACAAGGCAGAGAGCAGCAATTCCCGCATAAACAGGAATTCTTTGGGCAGTTTGTCGTAAGCGGTAGCAAACAATTCTTCGTGGTTGATCACCTCTTTTTTCCAGGCTTCGCGGTCGATGGTCATGATTTTATCGAAGTCTTCCTGGGTGAAATCTTCCAATCCGGTCCAATCAAGATCCTGGTAGCGGGGCATCCAGCCGATGGGGCTTTCCACTGCAGCCGCCTGTCCTTTGACGCGACCGATGATCCACTTGAGTACCCGCAGGTTTTGACCAAAGCCAGGCCATACAAAATCGCCATTTTCGTCCTTGCGAAACCAGTTGACGCCAAAAATCCGGGGCGCATTGGGCAAATCACGGCCATAATCCAGCCAATGGTTGAAATAATCACCGAGGTGGTAGCCCAGGAAGGGCAACATGGCGTATGGGTCGCGGCGTACCTTGCCAATCTCGCCAAAAGCAGCGGCGGTCATCTCTGAGCCCATGGTAGCAGCGAGGTAAACCCCAAAGTTCCAGTTGAACGACTGCATCACCAGCGGCACTGTCGTACTGCGGCGACCACCAAAGATGAAGGCACTGATCGGTACACCCTCAGGATTGTTCCATTCGCTGTCAATGGCTGGATTTTGCAAAGCAGGTGCGGTAAAGCGCGAATTGGGGTGCGCACAAGGTTTGCCACTGGAGGGATCCCAGGGCTGCTTGCGCCAGTCGATCAGGTTGGCAGGGGGAGTTTTGCTCATGCCTTCCCACCAAATATCCCCATCGGGAGTAAGCCCGACGTTGGTAAAAATGGTGTTTTTGGCCAAAGAAACCATCGCGTTGGGATTGGTCTTAAAGTTGGTACCCGGAGCAACCCCAAAATAACCCGCTTCAGGGTTGATGGCGTAAAGCCGTCCGCCCTCGCCGCGGTGAATCCAGGCGATGTCATCCCCTACGGTGGTCACTTTCCAGCCGTCCATTCCTTCGGGGGGGATCATCATGGCAAAATTGGTTTTGCCACAAGCACTGGGGAACGCAGCCGCCACGTAGGTCTTTTCGCCTTCGGGTGATTCAGCACCCAGAATCAGCATGTGCTCAGCCAACCAGTGTTCGGTGCGGCCAATCGATGAAGCAATGCGCAGTGCAAAGCATTTTTTGCCCAAAAGGGCGTTGCCCCCATAGCCACTGCCATAAGAGACAATCGAGCGCTCTTCGGGGTAGTGCACGATGTATTTCACGGTGGGATTGCAAGGCCAGGAGCTGTCTTCTTGTCCAGGAGCCAAGGGCGCTCCAGCCGTGTGCAGGCATTTGACGAAATCTTCTTTTTGCTCGATCAATTCCAAAGCGGGCGTACCCATGCGGGTCATGATCTTCATGTTGGCTACCACGTACTCTGAATCGGTAATCTGGACGCCATAACGCGACAACTCAGAACCCAGCGGCCCCATACAGAAAGGAATAATGTACAAGGTACGGCCTTGCATACACCCTTTGAGGAGTGGCTCAAGGGTCTTTTTCATCTGTTTGGGTTCAACCCAGTTGTTGGTTGGGCCAGCATCGGAGCGGTTGATGCTGCAAATGTAAGTGCGGTCTTCTACCCGAGCCACGTCACTGGGGTCGCTAAAGGAAGCGAAGCAGTTGGGCCATTTCTCGGGATTGAGGCGAATGAAGGTGCCTTTTTCGACCAGCTTTTCGGTTATGGCGTTGTACTCTTCATCTGATCCGTCGCAGAGGTGTACGGATTCTGGCTGGCACAACTCGATCATTTTATCGAGCCAGCGCTTGAGCTCCTTGAAGGAACCAGCGTAAGGGTTTTGAATGGTTAGTACTTCTTCCTGGAACATAGAAAGGCTTATTTTAGGGTTAGAAAATATAAGCTTGACTTCTACGAACCAGTTTTTAAAAATTGGGGGGCTTGAATTTTGCGTTGCACACAATTTTTGCTTTCAGCAAGATTGTGTGCAACTTAAAATACAAAACTCAAAACCGACTACTGTTTAGCGTTGAGCTTCTCCAGCACCACCTTGGTAATGTCGAGGCTGTCATTGACCATCAACACGCCAGTACCTGGTCCGTAGTTCATGATGAAATCGTATCCTTTTTCCTTGCGGATGGCGGTAAGCAGGTCTTTTACCTGCTTTTCCAAATCTTCCTGAAGTTTTTGACGTTCGGTCGCGAATTGCTTGGACAGTCGATCTTGCTCAGCCACAAAATTTTGCTGCTTCTGCATGAGGCGTTGCTGTTCTTTTTGGAGTTGAGCAGGGGCAAATTGGCCAGTTTGGGCTTTTTGCTCTGCGGCCATCATCTCCTGCTGAAGGGCACGACCTCGGTTCGCCAGGGTAGTTTCCGCGCTTTTCCCCTTTGCTTCCAGTGCATCCAATTGCGCCTGAAATGCGGTGTATTTGCTCAACAGGCTATCGCCATTGACGTATACAATTTTGGGCGTTTGGTCCTTTAAGGTTATCTCCGTGGCTTTTCCTTTAGCCCCTGAGGCAGTCCCTGCGAAATGAGCATAGAACAGGTAAGCAACTGCTACCAGCAATATCCATGTCAATACTGATGTGATGTTTTTCATTAAACGGCAGTTTTGAAGTTGATTTAACGGGGCAAAACTGCCATTATTTTTGGAAAAAAACCAAGAAAGTAACGCTTTTGGCTTAAATCATGTGCAAGATCGGGATTGGGTGTACACCTGGGAATGACCAATATCATAGAATGGCTAAAGTTTTGTCAGCCTAAATGGTGAGGTAAAAAAAAAGAGTTATTCCATTGGCATTAAGTTCCTGTGGAATAACTCGGTTGTTCGATCAAATAAAAATCTGATACTGAAGTGTCAAGCTGTTTTTTCTTTCCCCTGCTAGTATACGGCTATTGCTGATTTCATAGGTGGGGCGATTCTGCAAATCCAGGGTGATTTTAGATCTATGTCCACTCAAAAACCAATTGATTCCTGCGTCAAAGGTATTGGTATTCAGCCCATTTAAGCGGTCGTATCTGGCGAAGGTTGCAGTGACGTAAGGCATCAATTGGCCATGGCCACCGAGCAATTTGCTAGGCAGCAAATAACCCAATTGCGTATAAATGGTAGTACCCGTTCCAAACATCGGTACGGCATTGCCATACGTAGGCCCTTGCCCAGCGATGCTGTTTTGGGCGCTCAGACTGGTGCCGTTGGCCGGGTTCATGATGCCGTTGTAACGCAGGTACTTAGTGCCAAAGTTGGTATTGATGTAACCGGCATAAGCAGAGATGGCGGTACCTTTTTCCTTGTTCAGCGGCATGTCCAAAAAGCTTTCAATAGCAAAGTGGGTCATGTCCTGGTAGGCGGTATCATTGGCACTGGTTCTGCGCCACATTGCATTCTTTTGGAAAATTCCACCCATGGCGATGTTGAAGACCTTCTTTTTGCCCAAATAAGTTCCAGTCATGTAAGGCGCATTGTGGCCTTCCTGCTCCAGGAATTGCCAGATGAAATACCCCTGCACCTGTTTGTGGTGGCCAAGCTGCGCAAAATTGGCATTGGTGGAAAGTGTAGGAAGCGCTTGTCCGTTGGAAGCAATCGGAAAAGGGTCACTCAGCACGAGGCGGTAATCTAGTTTGCCTACTTGCCCACGTGCATACAGGCTCAACTTGCGGCTAAACTCATCGGTTTGGTCTACCGTTGTTTGCAGGCCAACCGGAACGTCAAGGGTCATAATTGTACCGATACTGGGTTGTGAAAACCGCGAAAGCCCGTTTGCGATGGTCAATCCACCACCCAATTTCAGTTGGTTTCCTTTGCTCACTTTGAATTCGCACAAGGCATCGTGAAAAAAAGCCGCCAGCTTGCGGTTGCTCCCGATGTTGAATTGTGGGTTGAAGTTGTTTTGTCCAAACTGGAAGTAGATGAACGCTTTGTCAGTGATTTGCCCGAAGAGTTGCATCCTGGTTCTGCGCAAACCGATGTCAAAAGTTTCTTTTTGTGCCAGGCCTTCTACCAAAGTCCCGGGATTGCTCTGGTTGTAGCGAATCCAGGTTTGGTTTAAAAAAGTGGCTTGAAAATAATGAGTACCCTCATTGTTGATGTTGAATTTCAAGGATTCCTTCTCGGCATTGATTTGCGCGCAAAGCATGGTGGATAGTAGGCAGAATGCCACTATGCCCAAATAATTTTTCATCAGATGAAGTTTAAAAGAGAGTGGACTCTCGGACAGTCGACTCTCGGATTAGTATAAAAAGACAATTGTACAAATAACCATAAAGATATACAATTGCTATACTTGGTAGGAATGGAAATGAAATGCCCTCATAAAGACACGAAAAAAATGAGATCAGGGGAGGGTGGATATGCCAAAAAAATTGACCGTCCCTTCTATGCTGTCGGTAATGCCCAAGATCTGAATAGAGGGATCGATTTCCTGTAGGGTTTCGCTCAAGTCCTGGGCAGTCTTGGGCTCATCTTCCACGATCAGTACTTTCATCATTCAATGGATTTTGAACAATTACATCTTTGAATCTGATCTAGGTAGAGACGCGATTAATCGCGTCTCTACTCTATACCTATTTCTATGATTCAGGTTGATCCGTAAAATTCGTTTCCCCTTCCCACTGCCCAACGATAGCAGTAGCCAGGCAATTGCCAAGCGTATTGGTTGCTGTGCGCCCCATGTCCATCAAAGCATCAATCCCCAAAATGGCCGCGATCGGCCAATCTGGCAAACCAAAAGAAGCTGCCGTACCTGTCAAAATCACCAAAGAGGCCCGCGATACCCCGGCAATGCCCTTGGTGGTCAACATCAAAGTAATCAACATGGTAATTTGGGCGCCGATTGGCATGTGGATATTGGCGGCCTGAGCCACAAAAACAGCAGCCAATGACAGGTACAAAGTAGAACCATCCAGGTTGAAACTCAAACCAGTAGGCAATACAAACGAAACAACCCGACGGGAAACGCCCATTTTCTCCATATTCTCCAGTGCTTTGGGCAAAGCCGCTTCAGAACTGGTTGTGGCAAAAGCAATCGTCAATGGTTCACTAACGTACTTCAAAAACCGGCGGATGGGGATTCTAAAAAACAAGGCAATGGGCAACAATACCCCAAGGATGAACACAATCAACGCGCCGTACAAGGTCAGGAGCAACATGCCCAGGTTGGCAAAAACCCCCAGCCCCAATTTTGCAACGGTATAGGCAATGGCGCCCCCCACACCGAAAGGCGCAAAGTACATGATGATGTTCGTAAATTTGAACATGATCTCGGACAGGCTTTCTGCGAAAACCAAAAATGGACGACGGCGTTCGTACGATACCTGAGTCATCGCAATGGCAAACAACAAACAAAACACTACAATCTGCAAAATTTCTCCCTCTGAGATCGATTTAATCACGTTGTCGGGGAAAGTATGCAGTACGATTTCCGGCCCGGTCATGGGTTTGCGGAGTTCGGGCAATTCTTCGGTGGTTGGCATTTGGGGCAAGCCTACCCCAGCTTTGGTAAAGTTGATGGCGGCCAGACCGATTATCAGCGCAATGGTCGTAACCACTTCAAAATAAATCAGCGCTTTGATGCCCATGCGACCAACCGACTTGATATCGGAGTGGCCAGCAATACCGACCAACAAGGTTCCAAAGAGCAAAGGAGCTACAATGGTTTTGATCAGTTTGATGAAAATCTTACTCAACACGCTGTACCATTCCGCTCCAGCAGGGAAGGTATGCCCTACCTCCGCTCCAAATACCAGCGCGAATAAAATCCAGGTGGTGACACTACCTCGGCGGTAGGACAAATAAGCTAAACCGGCGAGGCCGACCCAGCGGGCAATCGAAGCCACTACATCCGGTAGAATGTGCAGGCCAAATGCTAAAAAGTTGATGAATAAGGCAATGCCAACTACGATCCATACTGGCATTTGCTCCCGAAGGGTCATTGAAGGGGAGGCTTTGGTGTTCGTTTGTTCCATCTCGTGCTGTCTGCAATTTGGTTTCAGCTTACAAGATAGCAACTATGGCGAAAAACCAATTGGCAGAGCGAAAAAATACCCCAACACTATCCCCATTCTGCTGTAACCTGGGTGTTTTGTTCCTCGTCTTAGGTAAGGAATGTGCCGTTGATCCAGAAAAAAGGCCAACTAATCGTAAATAAACTTTTACTACAATCAATTGTCCGTTATATTTATGGAAAGATCAAATTCGTACAGTGCCATGTCGAACTTAAGCACCACCCTAAAAGAACATTTTCAGCAGTTTCTCTACACACTGTATACCATTCCTGAAGCCATTCGTTTTTTTCGCAAAAACAGACTTTGGGAAGGCTTTCTGAACTATGGCTGGGTCAATAAAATCTTGATCTTGCTGGCTATACTAGCGGGTTTAAACACCTTGGCCATCGTATTCGACTCAATGGAAAAAGTCGATACGTCCAATGCAATGGCCTTGATGAGCTCGATTGGCAATTTCACAGGCAGCTTCTTCAAAAATCAATGGGCTTTTTTCACCGAAGGAGGCGTACGATATGGCATCCTGGTCTTATTGGAAATTTTCATTTTCCATGTTTGTCACCGTGCGGTGGATATTTTGATGCAGGATAAGCTTAAAGAGCCTCGCTTCAATGATTTCATCAAAGCACAGGTTCGCATTTTGATCTTAAGTATGCTTTGTGTAATTGCTGAAAACATTGTGGTCGCATTGGTTTCACCAGTAATCAGCATCATTCCAGCAATATCCTGGTTAAAAGAACCCATCCTGTTCCTGATTCATTGTTTCTTTATGGGAATGCTGGTTTTGGACAACTACAACGAGATCTTTGAACTTAAGATAAAGCAGAGTTTCCGGTATTCTTTGAATTTTCCCGGAATCGCCCTGGCGCTGGGGATTGTGCTCAGGGTTTGTTTTTATGTGCCGTTTCTTGGGCCAATCGTAGGTACGCTGCTCACCGCAGTAACGGTTTCGCTGGTCATGTTCGAACATGCGGATTTGCACAAACCAGATGGTCATTGGCGCGAAGAATTGGTGTAGAGGCAACCCTCGCGGTTGCCCCCTACACGTGGTTGCCCCTACGAATCCACAATCCCGTAACCAACATACAATCTTCAACCATCGAATACCGCAGGTCGAACCGTTCGTCGTATTCCCCTTTTAATACACGCCCTTGAAATGTACCGCCTTCGGGCGTGTACACAAATGGATCGAGGAATAGGTGATCACAAAAATCAATTTCTCGTTTTCCATAGGCCTTGTACAGCGCTTCTTTGGCACACCAGCACACGTGCAGCTGCTCAAGTCGATTTTCGCCGGGATGGATGAATGCTAGCTCCCTTTCACTTAGAAACCGGGGGGCAAGACGTTCTATTTTGGCTACTATTTTTTGAATGTCAATACCGATCACTTGTTCGCTCAGCATAGCCGCCGCCAAATGATGGGAATGGCTAATGGAAACGTGTAGCGAACTGTTGTGTAAAAAAGGTTTGCCATATTCGTCCTTGACCAACACTGGACGTTCATGATCCGGCAACATCGTCGCCACCAAATGTCGTACGGCCAACCACTCCGTCCTGCGCCAGCCCTTGATTTCCTCCAATTGCACACGCTCAGCATCATTGAGCTGCAATTGCTCCAAAAACCAGGCTTCTGGTTCTTCGATGCGCCAAATGGCTTGGGTCGCAATGGTTTTTGCAATATTTTGGTGACAAACAATCGGCATAGTTAAAGATTAAATGGCGGTAAAGATAATTTTTTTCAACTTTACATCAGATTTTGAATCTTCATGAAAACTGTCTTAAACTTCCACCGCAGCGCCGTCCTTACTGGCCACAATGCATCCGTTTTTGCGCTCAGCGCTACGGACGACCCGCGCTATATCCTCTCTGGAGCTGGCGATGGTTGGGTAGTGCGCTGGGATTTGGACGAACCTGAACTGGGAAAACTGATTGCCAAAGTTGACACCCAAATTTTTGCCCTCCAACATTTACCCGATTTGAACCAGGTAGTGGTCGGCAACATGAATGGAGGCGTGCATTGGGTAGATCTCGCGCATCCTGAACAAACCAAAAACATTGCCCACCACCGCCGTGGCGTTTACCGCATTTTGCGGGTGAGCGATCAGGTATTTACCGCAGGGGGCGACGGGATTCTGACCCGTTGGGACATCCACGAAGGGCGCACCCTGGAAAGCATCCAGCTCAGCCACCAAAGCTTGCGGGGTTTGGCATACAGCCCTTCCCGACAAGAAATTGCGGTGGGTGCCAGCGATAAAAACATTTATATTCTGGATGCTGGAAATTTTCGGATCAAAGCCACGATCTCGGCAGCACACGAACATTCAGTATTTTGTGTACAGTTTTCCCCTGATGGAAAACAGTTGTTGAGTGGCGGTCGCGATGCCCAACTCAAAGTTTGGGATGCCGATGGCTTACACAGCCTCAGCAGCCAGCCAGCCCACTGGTTTACGATCAATGACATCGTTTTTCATCCTGATGGACAGCTTTTTGCAACGGCAAGTCGCGACAAAACCATCAAGATCTGGGATGCGCAGACTTTTCAATTGATCAAAGTATTGGACACCATTCGCGACCGTTGCCACGTCAATTCGGTGAACGAGCTCCTTTGGACAACCCACCAAAATCAACTTATTTCGTGCAGCGACGACCGCAGCTTGATGCTTTGGGGTATATGACCTCATGAAGATTATTTTGTACCTTCGCCCCCAAGGGCAGAGTCTATTAGTTCTGTTTTTTTTCGTTGAAGCAGCTTCGCTGCTTGTTTTTTTAATAACCGCGACGACACGACGGCGCGACGAAATGTGTGCTTCGCACACTTTTTCGTCGTTTTACGTCGCGCATTTGGCGCAGCCAAATGAATCGTCGCGCCGTCGCGTCGTCGCGGTTATTAAAAAACGATTGGGCGCAGCCCAATCCGAAACAATTCTAAACTAGAACCAATCTGCCTTACCCCAAGGGACGGAAACGAAATAAAGTTACATTCCTAAGAAAACCACTGGACACATGATTTTTTCGGACAAGAAGATACTGGAGTCAATTGAGGCAAAAAAGATCGTGATTGAACCGTTTCGCCGTGAATGCCTCGGCACCAATTCCTATGATGTGCATTTGGGCAAATGGTTGGCGGTGTACAAAGACCAAATTCTGGATGCCCGCAAACACAATGAAATCGAATACCTGGAAATTTCAGACGAAGGTTTTGTGCTGCATCCCGGCATCCTGTACCTCGGGGTGACCGATGAATACACCGAAACACACAACGCCGTTCCTTTTCTGGAAGGAAAATCAAGCGTAGGTCGCCTGGGCATCGATATCCACGCCACGGCGGGCAAAGGCGATGTTGGTTTTTGCAACACCTGGACGCTGGAAATTTCGTGCACCCAACCTGTAAGGGTGTATCCCGGTATGCCCATCGGCCAACTCATTTATTTTGCAGTAGAAGGAGAAATTGAACGCTTGTACAATCATAAAGTCGACGCTAAGTACAACCAAAGGACAGAAAAACCGGTGGAAAGTATGATGTGGCGGAATAAGTTTTAGGCTTTAGGTTTTTAATGAAACTAATGCAATCCTAGATCCCGAAATCTTAATACAACATGAGCAGCAATACAGAATCCTGGGGTTCACGCGTAGGTTTGGTACTGGCCATGGCGGGCAATGCAGTTGGTTTGGGCAATTTCTTGCGCTTTCCGGTGCAAGCCATTCAAAATGGTGGAGGCTCGTTTATCATTCCCTATCTGGTTTGTTTTTTTCTTCTAGGGTTGCCTTTGCTGTATGTAGAATGGGCAATGGGTCGCTTTGGTGGCAAATCCAGAAACCACAGTTCACCGTTTATCCTCGACTCCATGTCGAAATACGGATTCTGGAAATACGTGGGGGTATTTGGCATCTTTACTAATCTGGTGGTAGCGGCCTACTACTGCTACCTGGAAAGTTGGACCTTGGGTTACATCTGGCACTCGGTAGCAGGCACTTTTACAGATCAAACCCGTGATGAAGTGGCCAGTTTCTTCAGCAGTTATACCAACCTGAACAACAACCAACCGATCATTTTTTGGATCGTTTGTTTGATCCTCAATACCTGGATTCTTTCTCGCGGCATCAAAGGCGGCGTAGAAAAAGTAGCCAAAATAGGCATGCCCTTGCTGATTTTGTTTGGCATCATCCTCGCTATTAAAGGGCTTACCTTGCGCGAAGGGAGTGGCAATGCGCTCTACTCTGGCATTGAGGGTCTGAATTTCCTGTGGACGCCAGATTTTTCCAGCATCTGGTCGGGCAAAGTTTGGTTGGCAGCCGCGGGTCAGATTTTCTTTACCCTTTCGCTGGGCAATGGGAGTATACAATGCTACGCTTCCTACCTGAAATCCAATGAAGACATTGCCCTCAATGCCATGAGTGCAGGCTGGATGAATGAATTTGTAGAGGTTTGCCTCGGTGGCGCCATTATCATCCCCATTACGGTGGGCTATTATGGCGTAGATGGCATGCTGGATCTGGTCAATCAGGCTGGCGGCCTGGGTTTGGGTTTCCGTACGCTTCCTTTTTTGTTTCAGCAATGGGGGCCATTTTTGGCCATTGCAGCAGGTGTAATGTGGTTTGGTTTGCTCTTTTTTGCAGGCATCACTTCTTCCTTGGCCATGGGTGCTTCATGTATGGGCTTCCTGCAAGATGAATTTGGCTGGAGAAGAGAATATGCAGCGTTGGCTTTTGGAGTCACCGTTGCCCTATTGGGCCTTCCTACGGTTTATTATTTCAACTATGGCGTGTTTGATGAATACGACCACTGGGCGGGAACCGTTTCGCTGGTGGTATTCGCGTTTTTTGAAATCATCCTCTTTGCCTGGTTTTTTGGGATGCAAAACGGTTGGGCGGAAATTACGCGGGGTGCAGACATCAAGGTTCCTGAAGCGTTTAAATTCATCATTCAGTACGTCACTCCGGTGATTCTGGCTTGTATCCTCTACAACAGCATGCCGGGCAACTGGGCAAGAATCCTGAATACCGATTTGCATGTGAAAATTGCTGAAGCTACCGATGCCACAGTCATTGCTACACTCGAAAAAACGATCTTGTACCGCAATATCTCCCGCATCGGGTTGTTGTTGATTTGGCTCAGCGTTTCAGCTTTGGTCTACGTTGCTTACCGCAAACGCCTGCGCGAAGGCCGTTTTTCCCATTAACCACTCAAAACATCCATCATGAATACAAGTGCATTGCTGATGTTTCTTGCCGCCAATATCAGCGTAACGGCCTTTACGGTGTATTACTTTCGGAAAGTGCTGAATACGCCTACTCAAAAGGGGGAGAAAAAATAGGCTGGGGGAGATTTTGCTGAAAAACCCGCTGGCACAAGTCTCTCAAGCAGCCCTAAAACAAAGCGTTCATATCCAGAGAATTGTCCACCAATCCCAAACTGTGCTGGTTTTTGATTAGGCCAAAGGTCGTGATCAGCACGATGAAAATTTGCTTTTTTGTACCCGTTACGTGGCGGAAAATGCTTTTTCTTCGACGTAAAATATCTGCATCAGCTTTGGTTAAAACGACCTCATCGTTATAGAATTTCACTTCACATAAAGAGATGACATTATCCTGTCGGTCAATCAATAAGTCAATTTGTGCGCCTTCATTTTCTTCGCTTGGCTTTGCCAAAAAACTGTATTGATTGGTATGAACACCCGCAATGCCCAAAGCTGCTTTGATGTTGTCAATATGATGAAAGCAGATGTTTTCAAAAGCATAACCACTCCAGGTTACCCACATTTGTGTTTGGCTCAACGATTGCCAGGAAATGGTTTCTTTGGCGGGTATATCCTGGATGAATTTCAAATAGAACAACGAATAACAATCCGTCAATCGGAAAAGTGTATCTTTTTTCTTTTTCCCAAAAGGAATATAGGACGAAATAAACCCCGATTGCTCCAGTTCTTGCAACATCATGGTCAAACCGCCACCATCCTGAATTTTTGTTTTGGCAATAATATCCATTCTACTCATGCCTTTCCACGTCGATGAAAGAGCAGAAATGATGGCCTCGTAGCGCTCAGGATTGGCAAACAATGAACTGTACAGGTTGTCAAATTCGGTCCGCAACAAACCATCCGTATGAAAGCATATTTCATCAATATTTTGTACGGCGCTTTTGCCCCCCTCCACTTGCTCCAAATAATGGGGAATCCCGCCCATCGTCATGTACAACAACAACAATTGATAACGGTCAAAAACAATGTGCTTTTCTAAAAAATAGGCTTCTGTTTCTGCAAGGGTGAAAGATTGGAGGTGAATTCTGCGGGTAACCCGGTTGTGCAAACCGCCTTTATCGTTAATAATTTTTTGAATCATCCAAGCGGTAGCCGATCCACAAATCACCACCACAATGTTCGCTTTAGCCGCATAACTGTTCCAGAAATAGCTAAACCCCGTCAAAAAATCGGATTTCCCGTTAGCCATCCATGGCAATTCATCAATAAAAACAACCTTGCGCCGTTTTGGATCGCCCAACGATTCGAGATGGGTTTTCAATTGATGAAAAGCTTCCAACCAATCAACTGGTGGGGTAGGTAATGTGTCAGATTGTTGAGCGTCCTTCAAACCATACGAAAAATTTCTCAATTGTTGTTCTTTCGTACCGTCTTTTAGACCTGTCAATTCAAAATCCATTTTTTCTTCAAAAAACGACCGAATCAAATACGTTTTACCAACACGCCTTCTGCCAAATACTGCAATTAATTCTGGCTTAGCAGAACCATATGCATTAGCTAAAATTTCTACTTCTTTTTTGCGTCCAATCATAATGTGAAATGATAATCTGCGGAATGTGGGTAAAAATACCTAGATTCCGCAGATTATCAAACCTTATTCTGCGGAATCTAGGCATAAAACCATAGATTCCGCAGATTATCCGCTGGTTCAAGTCGATTGATTAAAACCCGTTCCCTTCTCCCCCATCTTTCAAGTCATCGTTTTTAATCTTCGCGTTGCGCTGACGCGGCGCTTTGTTGAAGTCCAGCTTGCCAAAACGGTAGCTGAAACTCAGGCCATAAGAGCGCTGGGCAAAAGAATACGAGCTGGTTTGCCGGAAACTTGCACTTTCCAATCGTGTTGGAAAAGTCACATCGCGCTTGAATGGCTGTACCACCACGATTCCAATGCTGCCTTTTTTCTTCCAAATTTCCTTGCGCAAACCAAAAGAACTGCGGGTATAAGCAGAGCGAACGCCCTGAATCCCCACGCGTGGAGAAAGGTAAAATCCATTGGCTTCAAACTTGATGTCTTTGGGCAAACTGAGGGTGAAATTCAGGTTGCCATTCCAGACGATGCCTGAATTGGTAACCCGTTCACCGGCCAGGATTCCCTCACCCGTGTAGTGCGATACGGTGGCGCCGCCCCGCAATTGAATCTTTTTGATATTTACTGAAGAAAAGAAATTGAATCCAACCGTGGTACTCTTGCCAATGTTCTGGTAGGTCGTGATGCTGATGCCATTGTCAATTTGACCCAAAAAGGGCTTGATGCTGTTGAGCAAAGCCGCCTGATCAGCAGGAATGTTGTTCACATCATTGACAACAATGGTATACGGCTCGATGATCGCATCGGTGAAACGGGTAAAAATTCCGGCATTGATGACCGTTCCACCTTTCAAAAATGTATTGTAGGTAAACTCCAACTGATCGGTTTGCTCAGGAAACAGCAATGGGGTACCCACCGTGATGTCGCGGGGGTCAGTTAATTCGATGTACGGGTTCACATAGCGCAAGCTGGGGCGCTGAATGCGATTGGAATAGCTCAATTTGACCGAGGAACCCGGTTTTTTCAGGTTGTGGTTGATGGTGATGCTGGGCAAAAAGTTGTCGTAATCCGAAGAAAAAGGCACGCGTTCCTGGTTGCGGTATTTGCCCCCAATATCGGTGCGCTCGTAGCGGGTTCCGGCCAGCAGTCCCCATTTGTCGCTCAATTTGATGGTGAAGGAAGCATAAGCGGCCAGTACGTTTTGGTCGTAAAGAAACACATCCGAGCGTTGGAGGTCTTCTACATATTGCTTGCTGTCTTGATTGAATTTGCTGTAAGTGAAATCGCTGTCGATGTTGCGCAATACCCCTTTGACCCCTGTTTCCAGTTTTACTTTTTTGCTGAATGGGTGGGCATAATCCATTTGCAGGGTGGTTTCGAGGTTGATGCCTCGGTTGTCGTTCTTTTCGTTGCGCAGCAGGCTTGGGTCATTGCCTTCTTGCGTCAGGCTGTTTTTGGTGAAACTGTTTTGCCCCGTCAACTGAAAGGAGAATGACAATTCCTGTTCAGGCGTTTTGAAGGTATGGCGGTAGTCAGAGTTCCAGTCAAATCCTCCCCGCAATGAGTTTGCTTCTGCAATCCGGGTGTATTCCTGGCGGAAACCACTAGCTGGATCCAAAAACAGTGCCTTGGTGGTATTGTCAGAAGCCTGCCCAAAACCATTGAAGGTCAGAGTAGAGTTGATGCTGTTGTAGGCGTTCAGGTCGTAGCTCATGCCCAACGTACCTCTTGGGCCATAAAAACTGCTGGTTCCTTCGGATTGTTGATCCAGGGTACGTGTGCCTGTGCTCAGGAAATCTTCGCGGAGGAAAGTGGAACTGGAAGGCCGGGGTGGCGTATAAAAGCTGCCTCCATTGAAATTCAGGCCAAAGCGTCCCCGTTGGTAGTTCAGGGAAAGGTTGGCGTTGTTGGAACGCGTGCCTCCTGATGCGGAGATGGTACCTGTGAAACCCTCTGCCGATTTTTTCTTGGTGATGATGTTGACGATACCTGCGCTGCCTTCGCCGTCGTATTTGGCCGAAGGACTGGTGATCACCTCCACGGTTTTGATCTGGTCAGCAGGAATGGATTTTAGGGCATCGCTGACGTTTCCACCAGAGAACAAGGCTGAAGTTTTGCCATTGATCAAAATCTGGATGTTGCTTGATCCCCGGAGCGAAAGATTGCCATCGCCATCAACGGCCAGGAGGGGTACTCTTTGCAGCACATCGCCAGCGTTGCCTACGCTGCTGGTGATGTCTTTATCGGCATTGTACACAAACTTGTCGATCTTGTTTTCCATCACCGCTTGTTGGCCAACCACCTCTACCGTTCCCAAGTTGACACTTTCGGAGGCAATGAAAAAATTGCCCAGGGTATAATCGGGCTTTTGTGGTGTCAGGTTGATGCCTTTTGCGGTTTTGCTGCGGTAACCAATGAAAGAAACAGTCAGGTCGTACTTGCCAAGCGTCACCTCAGGAAACTTGAAAGCGCCTTTTTCATCGGTAACCACCCCGTTGAGTTGTTTTCGAGTTTGGGCGTTAAACAATACCACAGTAGCAAATTCTACAGGTTGGCGTGAAGCAGAATCTAGCAAAACACCAGCAATTCGTCCGGTGATGCTTGGCGCCTGAGCTTGCCATGCTCCAGGAGGGCCTCCAGCTGCGGGGCCTTGGCCAGCAGGTTTTGCGCCCGTAGCTGGCTGTTGCCCTGGCCATTGCTGTGCCGGTTTTTTGGTGGTATCCTGGGCTGGTTTTGCCCCGGGTTGTTGGGCACTGAGGCCGATGGCCAGTAAAACAAAAAGCTGGGTGATGATGGTCTTTTTCATTCTTGAATCCTTAGGATATAGGATGGTTAAGTTAATTTTTGTTAGAATCCATTGTCGCCGCCTTCGCCGCGATACTCTCTGCCACTGCGTTCTTTGAAATCCAGTTTTCCGAACCGATAGCTCAAACTCACACCATATGAACGCTGGGCAACAGCAAACTCGCTGTACTGCGTAAAGTTGGTGCCTTCAAGGCGGTTTGGAAACTTCAGGTATTTGGAAAACGGTTGTACAATCACGATTCCAATGGAACCTTTTTTCTGCCAGATGTTTTTTCTTATGGCGAAAGAACTGCGCGAATAAGCTGCTCTGGAGCCTTGCAGCCCTACGCGAGGAGCAGCATAAAAGCCATCGACCTCTGCGCGCAATGTTTTGCTAAAGGTGTAGCTCAGGTTCAGGTTTCCATTCCAGAACGCCCCTGAGTTGGTGATGCGTACATTATTGACCAGCCCCTGACCAGAATAGTAAATCACCGTTGCGTTTCCTCTTAGCTGTAGTTTGTCCTTTAACGTAACCGATGCAAAAAGGTTTCCGCCCAGGGTATTGCTCTTGCCAATGTTTTGAAAAGAGGTTAAACTTACCCCATCCGCCTGGATGGTCAGGATGGGTTCGATAATGTCGCGCGTTTCACGGTAAAACGTACTGACATTAAAGTTGGCCACCTTGGTACTGGCATTGAAGCCCAATTCAAGCTGATCGGTTACCTCAGGCAATAGGGTTGGATTACCCACGGTGATATCGCGTGGATCGCTGATGGCCACATAAGGATTGAGGAATTCTTCATCAGGTCGTTCAATCCGTTGATTGAAGCTCAATTTCATTCCACTCTGCTCACTAAATTTGTAATTGAGCGTAGCATTGGGCAATAGGTTCTGGTAATCAAAGTTAAAGGCCTGACGCTCGGCATTGGCAAAATCTCCGTTGATGCTGGTAGCTTCATAGCGTGCTCCGGTCAGGAGTCCCCATTTTTCGGACAATTCAAAATTAAAAGAAGCGTATCCAGCAAAAACATTCTGTTGATAATCAAAGAGATCAGAGCGCAATTCATCCAATACAAAAGCTTGGGTGATGTCATCAAAAGTACGGTAATTGTAATCACTCTTAATGGAGCGAAAAGTGCCTTTGATTCCCGTTTCGAATTTTATGGCTTTCCCAAAAGGATGGATGTAGTCTATTTTCAGGTAGGTCTCAAGATTACGGTTTTCGTTGCCATTGCTTTCATTCCGGGTAAGCGTGGGGTCGTTGCCCTGTTGGATCAAGAAATTGTCTACACTTTCTTTGTCATTGGCTACTTGCACTTCAAAAGAGAGATCCTGGTCTGGTTTTCTGAAAGTGCGACTGTATTGCATGTTCCAATCCAATCCACCACTGCCATTGTTGCTAGTCGATTCGCGGGTATATTCCTGACGCAAATTCAGACTAGGATCAGTAAATAGCGCATCAGTGGAGCCAGAATTTTTGCCATTTCTGTTGCCGTAGCTAAGGGATGTAGTAAAGTGGTTGTAGGCATTGATGTCGTAGTTCAGCTCCAGGTTGCTTCTAAAGCCGGATCTGGTGTTGCTGCCGGTGGAAGACTGTGTCAGGATTCGTTCGCCTGCGTCCAAAAAATCGCGGCGTTCAAAATTACTGATGGACGGCCGATTGGGAGAGGCGCGGAATCCTCCGTTAAAACTAAGCCCAAGCCTTCCCTGCGCGTAAGTCAGGCCAAGATTTCCATTATTTGAGCGGGTACCTACCGATGCAGAAGTATTGCCGGTAAAACCCTGAGGTGATTTTTTGCGCGTAACAATGTTGATGATCCCGGCACTGCCTTCTGCATCATAACGAGCAGAAGGACTAGTGATGACTTCGATGCTTTTGATTTGCTCTGCAGGAATGGATTTGAGGGCTTCGGCCACACCACCTGAAAAAATAGAAGAAGGCCGCCCATTGATCAAGATTTGCACATTACTGGATCCTCTCAGGCTTACCCCGCCATTGACATCTACCGACAACATCGGAACCCGTTGCAGCACGTCAGATGCATCACCACCGGCAGTAGACAAATCTTTTTCAGCGTTGTACACCAGTTTATCGATCTTGTTTTCAATAATCGAAGCTTGGCCTACAATTTCTACCCCGTCCAGGGTATAACTCTCGGAAGAAATCGGGACAGAATTTAACGTCAAGTCGGGCTTTTCAGGGCTTAGTATAAGGTTGTTCAGGGTTTTGTTTTTGTAACCAATAAAAGAAAACAGCAATTGGTATTTGCCCAGCGCCACTTCGTTGAACTTGAATTCCCCCTTATCGTCGGTCGTAACTCCATCAATTTGCTTTTGGGTTTGTGCTTCAATCAATACCACAGTGGCAAACTCTACGGGTTGCCGACTGGCTGAATCAAGCAAAAAACCGGAGATTTTACCAGTTATGCCAGGCTTCCCACCTGGCTTTTGTGCGAATAAGATGGGGGAAAAAAGAATGGATAGTAAGAAGATGTAGGTATATTTCATACTTATTTTTTGGCATTTGCGCTGCAAAAGTACATTGGTTTGCAAGGCAAATAAAGAGGTGAAATACCCGAAGGAGTCAAAGTGTTGGGAAAAATGGAGAAAAGATGCCGGACGGCAGTAGAGAGTCGACGAAGGGGAAATATTGTTTCCCGTTTAAACGGGTCGAAATTTCAAAATCATTTAAATACCACCTTATATATCACCCAAACCCCTGGTTTTACATTGCGCCATTTCGGGCCGTTTTCAATCAAATGTTCAGCGGCCTGATCACAACCGAAACCCAAAGACCGGAGTACGCTGAGGTTGGTGGGCGTTCCATCTTTTTCAAAAGTAAACTCTATGGTCACATCACCTCTAATGCCGTTGAATTTGGCTTCCGCAGGGGTTTCCAGGTTTTCGCGGATGTATTGCTCAAATTTTTCAAAACCACCAAGGGGGCTTGGGTATCCTACTCCGTCCCGGCGGTCACTGGCATCAAACGATTTTTTTACGGCTTTGGTTTTGCGTTGCAACACTACTTTTTCGTTGCTATCGTCCAGACGAATGGATTGCAATTCAAAATCGTTGGCCATGACTTTTACCTGAGCAGGAGCCGCAGCAGGCAATTCAAAAGCACCTTCCTGATTGGTGATTGCAAAGGTGTTGGCATTTTTTTGTACCGGGATGCCGCCAGCCCGTTGACCTTGATCGTCCAACACAATTCCACCTACCGTAGGTACGGTTTGAATTTGTAAATCTCTTGAAATAGGTAGGTTGGCAGGTTTTTCTGCTTCAGTTCTCGCCAAATCAGGAATGGCTCGAGTACTCGCGGCATTTTCAGGAGCATGCTCTTTCGTTTTGCTGATCTCCGCTACTTCTGGCTGGACGACATCGGCTTCTTCAGAAACATTGAACTCGCTTGCTGCATCTTTTTTAGGGGCATCCACTGGGTCATTCTCGGTTCTATTGGCCGGGCTTTGGATCTGTTTGTTTTTATTAGGGGGCAAGGGAGATTCCGTTCGTTCAATTTGAACGTCTGCGACGCTTGGAACAGGTTCTGTGGAATCAGGAGCAGGACTGTTCTTGGATTCAATTTTTGGTACTTGAATGGCCAAATTCTCTTTGGAACCGGAATCCATCAGCCATCTCCATCCAAAAACGACCAACAAAAGTACTGCCGCAGCTGCTGCCATGCGCGGAAACCAGACCATGATGACGCCACCACTCTTTTTATCGCCTTGCGCTCTTTGGGCGATTTTGGCGTTCAAATCATTGATGCGACTTACCTGCTCTTTTTGAGGATTTTGGCTATAGCCCTCCCAGGCATCCGACAGGAAGGGATCTTCCTGAGCCGAATGTTCCAAACGACTCTCTTCTGCCCGCCGTACTTCGCCGCGCAACCATTGTCGCAATAGATTATTCAATGCCTGGTTTTGCATGTTATTTTTTAAAATCGTTTACGCCCCGACGCAATTTTTCAAATTCCGTCGACCATTCTGAATATGTGACCGAACAATGCTCAGGTCTATATTCAAGCCATCGGCGATGTCTTTGTAACTGCGGTCGTCAAAATAAAACAATCGAATGCACTCCTTTTGTTGTTCGGGCAAACCATCAACGCAATTTTCCAATTTTTTGAGGACAATCTCCTGATCATTTGGTGATTCGCTTTCTGGATGCGAAAACTCCAGCGAATACATAAGACCTGGATCAAAACTTACCGTTAAATTTTGTCCTGCTTTGCGCAAGCGCATCAGGCAATGGTTTTTGGCCAGGACGTACAACCAGGGTCGAAACTTGTCCACTTCATGTTTTTTGGCTTTTTGGATCAACTCCTCAAAAATATCCATCACGGCATCACTGGCCTGTTCTTCCTGCTTGAAATACTTGAGGCACACCCCGTAGACCAATTCAGTATAGCGACTGTACAACACGCCCAAAACCTGCAAGTCCCCACTGGATTGGTAGTGGTTCAACAAAGCTTCATCAGAAGATGTTTCCGTTTTGGGCTTAAACAGGCGCAGTTTCAATTTGCTGAATTTGTCATTTGGTCATCGGAATTGTGCTGGTAAAAATAGGAAAAGGGAATTGGGAATTGGTATCCGCCAAAAAAAATCTTTGATTCGTCTTTATTCCCCGTAAAAAGCCCGATCTTTTGAACGCATCTATTCGATCCATAATTTTTCCATACCAAAACCTAAAAACCATGCAAACCATCCTCGGCGCAGGAGGCGTAATCGGTACTGATCTGGCCAAAGCCTTGATGATTTACACCGACAAAATACGTCTGGTAAGCCGCAACCCTAAAGCCGTAAACGACAATGATGAATTGTTTTCAGCAGATTTAATGGATCCTGAAGCGGTAAAAAAAGCCCTTGAGGGTTCTGAAATTGCCTACCTGACAGCAGGTTTGCCTTATGTTGCCAAGCTGTGGCAAGAAAAATGGCCCATCCTGATGCACAATGTGATTGAGGCGTGCAAGGCCAATGGCACCAAGCTGGTTTTTTTCAGCAACGTATACGCACTGGGCAAGGTGGATGGCTGGATGACCGAAGAAAGCCCGATGAATCCATGCAGTAAAAAAGGAGAAGCCCGCGCTCAAGTTGAGCAAATGATCCTGGATGAAGTGCAAAAAGGAACTTTAACGGCTATTATTGCGCGTGCTGCTGATTTTTATGGGCCAGGCGCTGTACTCAGTTTCATCGATTTTACGGTTTTCCAAAACCTGGCCAAGGGAAAAACACCCCAGCTCATGGTGACAGACAAAACCAAACATTCCTTTACTTTTACGCCCGATGCGGCCCGTGCTACCGCAGCGCTGGGCAACACCGCCTCCGCCTACAATCAGATCTGGCATTTGCCAACCGACCCCAACACCTTGACGGGTCGTGAATTCGTACAATTGGCCGCCGATGCTTTTGGTGCCAAATACAAATTGAGCATTTTGCCCAAATTCATGATCCGCATCTTAGGGTTGTTTATCCCTGCACTGGCCGAATCGGTTGAAATGCTGTACCAAAACGCCTACGACTATCAGTTTGACAGTTCCAAATATGTCAAACATTTTAAGCACGAAGCAACACCTTACGCGGAAGGCATAAAACAAACAGCGGTTTATCTACAACAGCAAAAAAATTAGATGTGAACTTAACCTTGCAGTACCCGTTTTAAACCAAACAATCATCCAAACAATGAACACATTGATACAACAGTTGGCAAAGCTGTTTCCAGAGAAAAGTGCCATTCCATTGGAAAATCGGCTGGATCACCCTATTCATCAACGCGAAATGCTCATCGATGGGGAGATGATCCCTTGGGAAGGTACGGTTCAAGAAGTGTATTCTCCAGTGTATGTCCAAACTGACGCTGGTCTACAGCGTTTGTTGATTGGCAGCTATCCATTGGCGGGCCAGGCCGAAGCAGATAGGGCATTGGAGGCAGCAGTGCATGCTTTTGATAATGGCCGGGGTGAGTGGCCTACCATGACCACAGCTGAGCGCATTGCCTGTATGGAGAAGTTCATCGGAAAAATGATCGATCGCAAAGATTTGATCGTCAATTTACTGATGTACGAAATTGGCAAATCGATGGCAGATTCCATCAAGGAGTTTGATCGTACGGTAGAGTACATCTACAATACCATCGACATGCTCAAGGAATTGGACCGCAATTCTTCCCGTTTTCGCATTGAGCAAGGCATCATCGGTCAAATTCGGCGTTCACCACTTGGGGTTGTACTTTGCATGGGGCCTTTCAACTACCCTTTGAACGAGACGTATACCATGCTGATTCCGGCCTTGCTGATGGGGAACACCATTTTGTTCAAACCTCCAAAACACGGTACCCTGTTGCATTACCCCATGCTAGAAGCTTTTCGCGACAGCTTCCCCAAAGGTGTGATGAACACCTTGTATGGTCGCGGAGGTAACGTCGTGCCAGCACTCATGCAATCGGGCAAAATCAACGTTTTAACCTTGATTGGATCGAGCCGAGTAGCCAATGACTTGAAAAAAATGCACCCCAAAGTCAACCGCCTCCGGGCAGTATTGGGGCTGGACGCCAAAAATGCCGCGATCATCTTGGCGGATGCCGATATCGAACTGGCTGTAAAGGAATGCATCCTGGGCTCTTTGTCTTTCAACGGTCAACGTTGTACGGCCATCAAGATCATTTTGGTACACGAGTCGATTGCGGAGGAATTTTTACAAAAATTTGCGAAAGCGGTCAATGAATTGCCCTTCGGGATGCCCTGGGAAAAAGGCGTGGCCATTACTCCTCTGCCAGAGCCTCAAAAACCAGCCTACCTTAAGGATCTGGTTGAAGATGCTGAAGCGCATGGTGCCAAAGTAATCAACGAAGGTGGCGGTACCATTCTTGAATCGTTCTTTTATCCGGCGGTGGTGTACCCAGTTAATGATCAAATGAAAATTTACCGCGAAGAGCAGTTTGGTCCAGTGGTACCCGTGGTGCCATTCGTTAGCATGGATGAACCAATTAAATACTTGATCGACTCGCCCCACGGCCAACAAGTCAGTATTTTTGGCAACGATCCTGATGAAATTGCGCACCTCGTGGATCAATTGGTCAACCTGGTCAGCCGCGTCAATATCAACGCACAATGCCAGCGTGGGCCGGATACGTTCCCGTTTACAGGTCGGAAAGATTCAGCAGAAGGAACGCTTTCGGTAGAAGATGCCATTCGGGCTTTTTCGATTCGTACCATCGTGGCGACCAAGGAGACGGACAAAAACAAGGAAATCCTCAACGAAATCGTAGAGGGACACAAGTCGCAGTTCTTGTCGACGAAGTTTATTTTTTAGAATAATGATAATGATTCGGAAGTCCAGTCTGGATTTCCGAATCTCTTGATCAAGCATTTTTGCGCGAAAACGCTTATTTTACCATACAGAACGTATCGGATACTTTTTGATCAATGCTGCTGAATCCCTGATCGGAGTTTTTACAAAATGCCCATTTTTCCAGCGCAGCAATTCAACAGATTCTTTGGATTTTTCAATCGCCTGGTCACTTTCAGCACCTACAATCCAGTGTTCGATCACGCGGCGCACCAGGTCTTGTTGTTGATCGCCATCGTGGTCAATGAGCCAGCTTCCAGTCAAGACCTGTCCGCCATCTCCACCGTACCATTCGGCTACGGTAACCCGCTCAGTAAACCGATTTTTTTGCTTGTTGTAGAGCAGCAAGGATTGGTGCTTAAACCAGGACAGAGTGATTTCCACCAAACAGGCATCGTAAGTCTGATTCAAACCAAAGCGCTGTCTGCCAACTACCGTGCACGAAGTAGAGTCAGCGATGTAATCCACTTCTTGCAGCATTTTGCCCAGGGTACGAAAAAAAAGCAGGTTGGGAATGGTATCTCCAGGGATGGGCTTTTCATCATCTGCAGGCAATTCGAGGTGAAGCGTACCCGTGGATGGAGACTGCTGGAAATACTTCAGCAAGGGAGCATCCTGTGCAGCATCTTGCGCAGTACAACTGCCCATCCAGGCAAGGCACAGTATGGGGAAGAAAAAGCGAATCACCATGAGGTTAGGGTTTTGGGTTGAAAAATTGAAGCAAAACCGAAAGAAAAAGATGAACTATTCAAATACCTTGGTTTCTCCTCCAGAGCTCAAATAGACTTTGCCCGTTTCGGCAATGGATTGGGCAATAGGCGTATACTGAAATCCAAGCTGATCAATTGATTTCCGATTTTCGTAAGCAAACTCATACGCCGATTGGCGGAGGGTTTCTTTGGTTACGAGGGGCGGCTTACCGGTAAACAGAGATTGAAAGGCTGCCAAGCGCCACACTGCCTCTCGCAAAAACGGCGTGATGTGTCGATTGGGCTTAGGAACATTCAATTCCTGGGTGATGGCGTTGAAAAAATCTCGGTATTTCATTTCACCAGCGTTGGCAATAAAACGCTCTTCTACGATGTCGCTTTCAGCCAACTGCAAAAGCATCCGGGCCACATCCCTAACGTCGACCATGCTGACCGAGCCTTCAGGGATATAGCGAAAGCCTTTGTGCAATTGAGCAAAAAATTGCCCAGTTCCTTCGTACCAGCGTCCTGCGCCCAGGATTACCGATGGATTGACGATCACCGCATTGAGTCCTTCAGCGATGCCTCGCCACACTTCTTGCTCTCCCAGAAACTTGCTGACTCCGTATTCGGTGTTGTAAGGGCTGGCTTGAAACATATTTTTTTCATTCAACACCTGCTTTGGCTTGGTATTCCCAATCGCCGCAATGGTACTGACGTGCATCATTTTTTGCACCCCATGCTCCAGGCAGGCATTGACCACGTTGGCAGTGCCTTCTGCATTGACTTCGCGCATCATGCGAACATCACGAGCATGAAAAGAAACAACCGCAGCACTGTGAAAAACCCATTGTTTTCCAGCAATGCCTTCAGCCAGAGAAAAGGGATCATTGAGGTCGCCTTCGATCCATTGAATGCGGTGAGCAATATCTCCAACCAGATCAAGTTTGCTGTTGTGCCGGCGCAATGCCGTGATGTCGGTGTATCCTTGAGCCAACAAATGCCGCAGCAGATAGGAACCCAAAAAACCAGTACCCCCGGTAACAAAAATCTTCATGAGCGGAGTGCGAAAAAGGTGAAAAATGAATTAGGGAATAGCCGAATCGACCATTCCCTAATGTTCAGGAAAGCTGCTAAGTAACGGTTAAATAATAACTACCCCAAATTGCTGAATTTATTTTTTAACCGTTACTTGACGTTTTTTGTTTGGACAGGCCTTCAACATTACTTCTTGACTGCCAAAGTCATGGTATACTGTGCTACTGCTTTGATTTTGTCTTTGTTAAGCAGTGCCTTGAAGCTGGCCATGTTGTTGCGACCATTGGTAATTACCTTGATGCGCTCATCCACTTTAAGCTTTGACTCAATCAAGTTTGCAGCACCTGATACGCCCATATCGCCTCGCAGGCCATGACAGGTTACACAGTACTGCTTGAAGATTTTTTCGCCATCTTCTTTTTGTGTGGTTTCTACTTTTTCCAGGGTCATGTTGGAAAAAAGCAAGATCGTTGCCAATAGCGATCCAAATGCCAATAACTTTCTCATCGCGTCTGTTTTTTTTTAGAGAAAAATGCGGTTGCTAAGGTAAAAAAAATCGCGTCATTTAATGGATTCACAAAAAAAATCGTGCATCCATATGCTTATGACGTACATTTTCTACCAGGACAACATTAATAACGCCAAGATGGGGCAAAAAAAACAGATTTTGATGTTAATGATGTGCTAACGTTGGGGCAACCTGTCGGGGCAACCTGTCGGGGCAACCCTTGCGGTTGCCCAATCGTCAAGCAGGCAACCGCAAGGGTTGCCTCTACCGGGATTCGTATAACAATCGTACGTTGGGATCAATTTTGATTTCCTTTGGTGCATTTGGCAACGAAAAACGAAACACTTCTTGCGCTTTGGTGACTTGCAGGGTCTTTTCCAAGGTATTTTTTTTGTTTTCGCCCAAAAATTGAATGTCGAGCGGAAAAACAAAAGGTAGGCTTTGCATTTGTTGTACGGAAATTTCTACCTGCTTCTTAGCCGAATCATACTTCCAATCAATTTTCAATTCTGGATGTCCTGCCATGAATATCCATTGCGCAAAAAAGGTTTCCAAAGATTTCCCTGATGTTGCTTCCATTACCTGTTGAAGATCCGCAGTCAGCGCGTTGGCGTCTTTGTATTTTTGATAATAGGCTCGGATGCCTTTCCAAAAAGCCTCCTCCCCTACTTCCCGTCGCAACATGTGCAGCACCCAGCCTCCCTTTTGATAGGAATTGGTATTGAGCAGCGCATTCAGGTTGCTTACGGTAGTATCCACGATGGGTGCCATGCGGCGTTTTGCGTATTGAATCACATCTCCACGATCTTCGGTCATGCGTTCGGCAAGTACAGTTGCGCCGTGCTTGGCTTCCATGTACAAATGGGTGCAATAGGTCGCAAAGCCTTCGCTCAACCATACGTGGTACCAATTGGCTTCTGTAGCCGTATTGCCAAACCATTGATGGGCAATTTCGTGCGCCAATAAGGTTTCTTGTTCTTGTTTGCCTGTGACCGAGTTTTCAAAATAGAAAATGTTGCTCGCGTTTTCCATGCCTCCGTAGCGGGTTTTGGATTGCACATTGGCCAGTTTGCGATAGGGATAAGGGGCAATATTTTGGTGAAACCATTCCAGTGTTTCTACCGCAGGTGCATAATCATTGAAGCCCGCTTCCCGATTGTCGGTAAAAATCCAACTGCTAACCGGAATGCCTTGTACTTCTCCGGCCAATTGAACGGCAAAAGGCGCTACCCCAATCACCGCAACTTTCATCGGTAATGGATTGGTTTCACTCCAATGGGTTAGGCGCAGACCACCTTCGAGGTTGGTTTCTTCAATTTGAATGCCATTGGAAATAACCTGATAATGATCCGGTGCGGTGACCAAAAACTCAACCGAGGCTTTGTCTGATGGGTGATCCACACAAGGCAACCAATGATGGGCCTGATTGGGCCAGTTGTCGCCAAAAAAGGTGCGATCACCAAATTTGTTGGCGTCGATGATGAGGCCATCGGCAGGGATTCCTGCATATTGAACCAGGATGGTCGCTTCCTGACCAGCCTGAATTGTCTGAGGCAAACTGATGTTCAGTCGTTCGTTTTCATGGCTGTAAGGAAGAGAAGTGTCGCCTAGCTTAACACTGCTTACCTCCATTCCTTTTCCATTTTTGGTTTTGACCAAATCGAGAAAAAAAGCATTGCTGGCTTGTTTGAAGCGAATTTTAACTGCAGCGCTGCCTTCGATCCGATCAGAATTGTCTTTCAGACTTAGATTGAATCGATAGTGCTGTACATCCAAAACATTGACTTGGGGATTGTATCCTAGTGACTGGGCGGTTAAAACAGGAACAATTGCAAAGAGCAATAAGAGCGAGGTGAGGAACTTCATGGTAAGGTTTATGGATTTGTCGCAAATTGAAAATGTAGCCCATTGCTAACTTTTTCGCCTTCTTTTATTTTTGTAATTTTGTCAGAATGGATCAGGAATTCAGTTTTTTTGTTAGCAGTTTTCCACCAAAGTAAGGCAGGAATCATTTTCCCGCTGTGCTTTTCCAATCTGTAAATAAAGGCTAAATTTGGAAAATCGTGATCATTTAAAAGACGGTTTAACTTCGTATGATGCACCCCTAAATCAAGGGCTAAGGCCCTTTGGTTTCGCCCAGTAAGGGTTTGATAAATTTTTAAAAAAAACCCGAAAGACTTTTCAATCTCTAAATTGGCTTCATCCAAGAGATACCGTTCCATTTGTATTCTCAAGCGAACAAGATTGGCATAGGTTTTTTCTTCTTCGGTAAGCCCAGCAAGTCTGCTCATTCGAAGTTCTCTCATTTCCAAGGCCATAGCTTTTGTCTCTTCAGGATTCAAATCTGAAGGAAAAATTGCAGCTTCTACAAGTTCTTCAGGTGTTAGTCCTTCAAAATGATTGTTTTCCATAGTCAAGATAGGTTTGGATCAAATGATTGGCTTGGTCTAATTCTACAGCCAATTGTCTACCAAATTGTTCAAATCCATATTTTTGATGATAATGCTTGATCAATTCAGTTTTGGGAATCAAGGATACAAATCCAAAATAACCATTTTCAAAGGAAAGCCAACAACAATAGGCAATTAGGCAGCCGGCAATTCGGTCAATTGTTTTTTTACTTCCCTTTTGATCAAAAACGACTTCAAGTAGGCTTATCTCAATTCGGTACTCATCCGGGATATCCAAAACGGAAACAAGGCCTAGAATCTCGCCATTTTCCAATGTTTGAAGTTTGTAAATTTGTTTTCCAGTCTCAAGTTTCCAGTCAAAGCCAAAATTCTTTTTTTTCTGAACGAATTTAAAATCACTGGCCACAGCCCTCTCGATTGCTGCTGGTAGAAGTTTTCCCGAACCCTTGTAAGATAAGTATACGCGCATGTAGAAAAATATTTACGAAAATAGTAAACATTTTTCAAAAAATCAAGTCTTGTTCAAAAAATCAAGTCCAATCAAAAAATCGCATTCACGCCCAACCCGATCCAGTTGCCGCGTCTGATGGCGCCTACATTGGCCTGGGTAAAGTAATCGTTGACCTGAGCACCATTGCCTGCTGCACCAGGATCACCTTGTCGCCAGGTGTAGTGCAAAAGCAATTTGAGGCGGCGCTCTTGCAAGTGCCAGTTGATGCCCGCGTCATAACTCGTTTCATTGCCTGCCGAAGACCTTACCGCAGCAGCATCGGCCTGTCCAAGGACATCGCCGGCACCCTGGAAGTGCATCAGGGTAAAGGTAGGTTCTAAAAACAGTTTTTTACCCGCAATCCAGTTGTAGCCTATCCGGACGTGTTTTACCGAAGAATGGTAATCGAAAGTGCGAATTCCAGCGTTGTTGGCCAGGGTTCGGGAGCCGCTTCGAACCATTTGGTGGTACTCGGCATCCATATTCAGGTGTCCCCAGTTCAGGAGAATATCCCCTCCGATAGAAGTATTGCTCTTGAACAGATCCGTTTTCCCTTGTGAGCTGCCGTCAATTGCCAAAGAAATGCCTTTGCGCTGATTGAAATAATTTTGGACATAACTTATCCCGTATTGCTTGATTTCGGGGTCACCCAGTGAAAGCACGGCACGCCCAACCAGGAGTGGTGAAAATTGGCTGCCCACTGAATTGTTGGTGTTGTAATAATAACCTGGATTGAAGATCCCGAGGTTGTAATTGAAATAGACTTTTCCGATTTTATTTTGAAACAAACCTCCCAGATTTAGCCCTACTGATCGTCCTGAATTCACAACTACAATGTGCTGGCGGAGATAGTTTTGAGTTGCTGCTTTTTCCATGCTCCCTACTTGCCAAGCGGGAGTGATGCTTTCGCGGCTGATTTGGGGTCGAAAATAGCCTGCTACCAAAAACAATTTTTCGCTGCCCTTTTTGAGTCGCCACTCCATAAAGGCGTCAAAGATGCCCACCGAAGGAATAGCCCCGTTGTTTCCAGCCCCAAAGACCCCACTTTCAACATCCCGCCCAACGGCATCAAAGGCAAAGATCACCGTAGCTTTGAGGTTGTCATAGGGTTGCATTCTAAACCCGATGCGTCCTCGACGCATCAAAAAGTTGAGTCGGTTGCCAACATCATCGTACCCTTTGGTTTGGGTATTGTATACTTTTTGGTTCATGCTGTACACGCTCCACAATTGAAGCTGCGCAAATGGTTCCAACTTGAATCCTTCCTTGTTTTTCAAGAACCCTTTGAATCCTTCCTGTGCAAACAGCAGTGGTTGGCAAAAACAAGACATACCCAACACAACAACAATCTGATAAATAACTTTTCGGTATCCTGAAGTTGGACTGCTGTACATGCTTGTGGTTTTAAGATAAAATGGGGAATTCATTGCCCATTTTGCCTGCAAAATAAGGAATCAATAGAAATATGAATTACCCAATTTTAACCCTTCAATCACAAGTTCAAGCATTTTGATCAATCACCGCCGCGAGTTGATGTGCAGATTGCATCCCGGAGCGCTGCCATTTCACTTCACCTTTTTTGTACAGTACAAAAGTTGGAACCCCCTGAATGCCCATTTTTTGCGCCAGTGCAGGATTTTTATCTACATCAATCTTGATGATCGAAGCTTTATCTCCAATTTTATTGGCCAATTCTTGCAAAATTGGCGCCATCGCCTTACATGGGCCGCACCATTCCGCAAAAAAATCTACCAATACGGGTTTGTCCCCATCAATAAGTTCGCTAAAAGACATTTTCTTTTCCATGGTTCGTCCAATTTTGCTCCTTGCAACGCTGCAAGTGGCACAAATGTACAGCGCTGAATTGTGGAGATGCCGTGACCAAGATCACAATTATCAAAAATAATCTTTTCTTTGGGCTGCATTACTCCATTTTTTGCTGGTAAGAAAGACAATTAAATGAACGAAAAATCAGCTTTTATACCTTACACCGGAACGCAATATACCCCCGAAGAAACGCTGGCCAGGAGTGCAAGGTTCTATCAATTCATGGATCAACGACGCAGCGTTCGCGAATTTTCCGACCGTCCTGTATCCTTTGAAGTGATTGAAAATATAGTTCGTACCGCTTCCACTGCACCTTCAGGTGCCCACAAACAACCTTGGACTTTTGTAGTGGTTAGTGACCCTCAAATCAAAGCCGAAATCAGGCAAGCCGCTGAAAAAGAAGAATTTGAAAGCTACAATAGCCGCATGAGTCAAGAGTGGCTAGAGGATTTGCAGCCCTTTGGTACCGATTGGCACAAACCTTTTTTAGAAGTAGCACCCTATTTGATCGTGGTCTTTCGCAAGGCATACGATCTGTTGCCCGATGGCACTCATCGAAAAAATTACTACGTACAGGAATCAGTGGGCATTGCCTGCGGAATGCTGCTTGCTGCGATACATCAGGCAGGACTGATAGCACTCACCCATACCCCTAGTCCAATGAATTTTTTGCAAAAAATTTTGCAACGTCCAGAAAATGAAAGACCTTTCTTACTTGTGCCCGTTGGTTATCCTGCGGAGGGGGCAATGGTACCGGATTTGCAGCGAAAAAGTCTTGATGAAATAATGGTGGTTTATTGACCGTAGGGGCAACTCTATCTGGTCGCCCCTACTGGGTCCATCCAAAAAACGATCTCAATTCAACTTCAAATATGTGCACAGTCACCTATGTTTCGCCCGCTCCAGGGCAATTTATTCTTACTTCCAATCGCGATGAAGCACCATCGAGGGGTGCAACGCGTTTGGTTGTCGAAGCAAAAGACGGCAAACGCTTGATTTTCCCGCAAGATCCAGCAGCAGGTGGCACCTGGATTGCGGTAGCTTCGAATCAACGCATGGTGTGTCTGCTCAATGGCGCTTTTGAAGCACATGATCGACAAACTCCTTATCGAATGAGTCGGGGAATCATGGTATTGGATAGTTTTGGATACCCATCCGCACAAGGCTTTTTTCAGCAATATGTTTTTGAGGGCATCGAACCTTTCACCTTGATTATTTATGATCAGGGGGCATTGTGGGAATTGCGGTGGAATGGTCAAGAAAAATTCATCCGAACGCTAGATCCCAGAGGAACCCATATTTGGTCTTCGGCCACCTTGTACCCCGCAGATGTTCGATACCGGCGGGAGCAATGGTTTTCGCAATGGCTGGAAAGAGTCGATAAATTTACGCCAAATGTTATGCTCGATTTCCACCTGCATGCCGGAGATGGAGACGCATGGAATGATGTAGTCATGAATCGCAGCGATATTGTACGTACCGTAAGTATTACTTCTATTGAAAAAACGGAATCTAATTTTAACTTTAGGTACTACGATCTGCTCACCGCCAATGAACAAACGGCACAAATGGATTTATCGCGTGAAGAGGTGGAGTCTAATCAATAATAGTCCGTTTTGGATTAAGCTTTTGAATTGGGAATATTGGCCTACCCTGGCTTTTTATTGGCCCATGTTCATTTATGGGCCTTTGTTGGCGCTGCGCTCACGGCATGCCTGTTTTTTCACTGCGGCAAATCCTGGCATCCAGGCTGGGGGTCTGGGCTTGGAATCCAAATTTGCCACGCTGCAAAACATCCCCCAAGAAATGTGTCCCAAATCGGTGCTGGCACCACGTGGACGCGATTTGGCGCTGACTTTGGCAGACATCCACCAAGCGGGCATCGACTTTCCGCTTATTGCCAAACCTGACATTGGTTACCGGGGCTTATTGGTCAAAAAAATAGAAACTCCAGATCAATTGCGGGCCTATTTAAGCCAATACAGCATTGATTTTATCATCCAGGAATACCTGGACTACCCCGAAGAAATTGGCTTGTTGTATTATCGGCTGCCCAACGAAAAAAAAGGCAAGATCACCTCGATTACCTTGAAGGATTTTTTGCACGTAATTGGGGATGGAAAATCCAATGTGTTGGAATTGATTGGGCAAACACCTCGGGCACTGCTACAACTGGAGCGCCTGGAAGAAACCCATTGGCAATTGTTCAAACATATACCTGCCCTCCGAGAGCGCGTAAATCTAGGCGTGATTGGCAACCATTCCAAAGGCACTCAATTCATCAATGGCAACCGGCACATCGATGCCCAATTGGAACAGGCTTTTGACCACATTGCTGCTCAGATCAAAGGATTCAGCTATGGCAGATTTGACCTAAAATGCGAAAGCCTGGACATGCTGCGGCAGGGAAAAAATTTCAAAATCATGGAGCTAAATGGTGTCTGCTCCGAACCTACTCATATTTACGATCAGTCAACGAGCAATTACTTCCGCGCAGTAGCTACAATTATGTGGCACTGGACGCTTATTCGCCAGATTGCTGCGGCCAATCACCGCAATGGTGCGCCCTACCTTGCTGGGTCAAGAATGCTCCTGATGTTGCGTGAATTAAGGAGTTACATCCAAAAGATCAAAACGGCGCTCAGCTTGAAGTAGGCCAGTTTACTCTCCCTGCGTACAATCACCTTTTTGGATGATTTTAGACACTGATTTCAGGCTGAATTTACTGCACATTGGGTATGTACAAACAAATGCTGAAGTTCAGCATTTGCTTGTAAGAATATATTAATCGGTTAGTTTAAGAGACGATAGGAGGGCCAGCCGCTGACCCTCTTTTTTATTTCTGCCCCAAACTTGGAACTTTTTTTCTCAATCGGTCTTTATGTCTACATTTGCGCTCCAAGTATGACGCAAAAAATTACTTCTCGATTTTTTTGAGCGGCTTTTGAACAGGAAGCTCACTTGAAATGAACCGTTCGAATTCCCATTCAAAACCCAAAATCGGGAAGTTAATTTGCTGCGTTACTAAAGTCCGACCGAAATGTACCCGACACTCCACACGAGAATTCTTCTCTGCCTCTCTCTGCTTTGTTCTATTCTTGTTGCGCAAGAAGCACGCAACGACATTCAGTCTCGTTTCCGGCTCAGTGCCCGCAAAACGACCATCCCGATCAAAATTGATGGCAACCTCGACGATGCAGCCTGGCAGGATGCCGATACTTCCAGCAATTTTTGGCAAAAATGGCCCATCGATGGTCGCCTGGCCAAGGCCAAAACCCAGGTGCGTTGTGCCTACAACGAGCAGTTTTTTTATGTGGCCGCCACCTGTTATCAAGATTCCGGAAAATACATTGTCCAAAGCCTCAAGCGCGATGTTAGTTATTGGGATTCAGATGGCATCGCAGTAATTATCGATCCCCTCAATTTGTCCAACAATGGCTATTTTTTTGCGCTAACTCCCGCTGGCGTACAAACCGAAGCCTTGCTCGCGGCAACCAATCAGGAGGACCTCAACCCTACCTGGGACAACGTGTGGTGGGGCGAGGTAAAAAGTTACCCCGATCACTGGACTGCAGAATTTGCCATCCCCATGCGCATCATGCGTTTCAAAGACGAACAAAAGGAATGGGGCATCAATTTCATTCGCAACGACGCCAACCGTGGCCATTACAGCACCTGGGTGCAAATGCCCTTGCAATTCAATGGCACTGACCTGGGTTGGACAGGTGCTTTGCAATTTGATGAAAGCCCAAAGAATGCAAAGCGCAATTATGCCATCATTCCCTATGTAATTGGCGGCAGCAACAAAGATACAGAGAACAACCTGCCAGCTAAAACCACCGCTGACCTGGGATTGGATGCCAAAATCGGCATTGGTTCGTCCATGAATCTTGACCTGACCATCAACCCCAATTTTTCCCAAATCGAAATTGACGAGCAGGTCATCAACCTCACCCGCTTTAGCATCCAGTTGCCCGAAAAACGAACTTTCTTTTTGGAAAATGCCGACCTGTTTGGAGACTTTGGCTTTGAATTGGTTCGCCCCTTCTTTTCGCGGCGGATCGGCTTGGATGCAGAAGGCAATCAAATTCCTATCCTGGGAGGGGCGCGGCTTACTGGCAACATCAATGCCAATACCCGCATTGGAGTGCTGAACATGCAGACCCAAAAACAAAACAGCCAGGCGGGAGAAAATTTTTCAGCCCTGGTTTTCAACCGCAGGCTATTTGGCCGCACTACGCTACGCGGGTATTTCCTCAATCGACAACGCATCGGTGAATCAGAGCAAAATTTTGAATCCTGGGGACGCAATGCTGGCGGCGAATTTTTGTTTATTTCTCCCAAGGGATCAATGCAAGCCTGGAGTAGTTTTCATAAGTCTTTCAAATCCGGTATTTCTGACCAGGATTGGTGGGGCGAGTCAGGCTTTAAGCATACTGCCCGAAATTTTGAGATGACCGTTAATTTTATGCACATGGGGGCCAATTATTACGCCGACATGGGCTACGAATTGCGGATCCCCAATTACGATGCCGTAAAAGATACCACCTTTCGCATTGGTTACAATATGCAATACATTGAAGCCGTCTGGCGCATTTTGCCCAAAAGCGAAAGCAGTAAGCTCAACAGTACCCAAATCTCGGCCAATAGTTTTACCGTATTCAATCCCAATATGAGCCTGAATGAATACAACGGTGGGATCAACCTGGAAATGAGCTTCCGCAACACCAGTCAATTTTCGGTGTACACCAACTTCAACCATGCCAATGTACCCGTCAGCTTCAAATTTGATGATGAATCCATTGAAAATTATCCAGCCCTACCCGCCGCAGGCTATACTTTTGCCAATGCGCGCATGGAGTGGACATCTGACTCGCGCAAAGCCTTAAATTTCAGCGCTGGTTTTACCGGTGGAGAGTTTTACAATGGTCAGCAATGGTCTGGAGACCTCGGCGTGGGCATTCGGGCCCAACCCTGGGGAAACTTTCGGGTATCGGCCAGTTACAACAAACTGGATTTTCCAGCGCCTTATGCCGACGCGGAAATCCTGGCCATCACCCCGCGCATCGAGTTCTTTTTCAACCGAACGTTGAACTGGACAACCTTCTTACAATACAATACCCAAGCCAATAATTTCAACATCAACAGTCGGGTGCAATGGCGCTTCCGACCAATGAGCGATGTGTTTGTGGTGTTCACCGACAACTATTTTGCCCAGGGCTGGGCGCATCGCAACCGGGCGCTGGTGGTAAAGGTGAATTACTGGTTGTAGTGCGATTTCAAGATCATTTCAAGGTTAATTTTTAATAAAAAGGTCAAAATTGGTGTTCAAATGCTTATTTTACAAGCAAATAAGTCAAAACCCAATGACCTCTGCACACCTAAACACCGAATTTGAACAAATCCGGGGACAACTGAAGTCCTTCGTCCTCAGGATTACGGCTTGCGTTGCTGACGCCGAAGACATCGTACAAGATACATACCTTAAAGCAGCCGAAAAAATTGAAAGCTTCCGTGAAGATTCTTCACTGAAGACCTGGCTGTTTGCGATTGCGTCCAACCTGGCCAAAGACAATCTGCGGGCCAAAAAGCGTTGGACGGAAGACGTGACCGATATCTGCAAAACAGCAGCAATGTCCAATCAGCAGTTTTTTCAGGAAGCCATGCAGATCCGCTCGATTTCTCCACAGGGTGATTTTGAGATCAAAGAACACATCGCGTTTTGTTTTACCTGCATTGCCAAATCACTGCCACTGGAACAGCAAATTTGCCTGTTGCTGAAAGAAGTGTATGATTTCAAAGTCAGTGAAATCGTGCAGATCATTGACAATACCGAAGCGATGGTCAAATACTACCTACATACAGGCAGAGCAAAAATGATCAATATTTTTGAAGGCCGCTGTGCCTTGATCAACAAGGAAGGAACCTGTCACCAATGCTCTGAGCTGAACGGGATTTTTAATCCGAAACAAAAATTTCAGGAAGAAGCCGTAAAAATAGAACTGGTACGCGAGGCTGAAAAGGCCGATAAAGAACGCTTGTTTGACCTCAGAATGCAAATTCTCCGTGGAATTGATCCTTTTGAATCGGGTGCAGCAGAACTGCAATTGCATCATTTAGAGCACAATCGAAAAGTAATGGAAAGTTTTTTGAAAAAAAATGAAGTTTAGCCTATCGTTTTTATCTGCTCGTTCGTCAGAAATTCAAACAAGCATTACAAACAAACTTTAAATCAAAAAAACACCCATCATGAGTGCTACAACATCAAACGGAAAAGCCCTTACAACCAAAACAACTTTCAGTCGCGAAACCGCAGTGAGCATCGCAATTCAAGCTGATGCCTCCATCATTTGGTCTTTGTTGACCAATGCCAATGATTTTCCACGCTGGAACTCGACTGTGGTTTCCATTGGCGGCAATATTGCCTTGGGGGAAACCATCCAACTCATCTCGACCCTCGATCCCAAAAGAACCTTTAAGCTGAAAGTAAAGGAATTTGAGGCGGATAAAAAATTGGTTTGGGGCGACGCAATGGGCAATCGAGTGTACACCCTGAGCAAAAATGACCAGGGACATACCGTTTTTTCCATGACGGAAAAAATTGGCGGCCTGATGTTCCCACTGTTTTCGGGTTTTATTCCCCCTTTCGATGCCTCTTTCGAGCAGTTTGCTGCCGATTTGAAGAAGGAAGCCGAAAGCATCATGAAAGCCAATTGAACAACCCTCAAAATCCAAAGACCATGAAAGACAAAATTGGCACCAAAGCCAACCCAACGCTGCTCAAAACGCCCCCCTTGACTTCCGAATACACCATGCACGTGGATGAAAAAGACGGCAAAGAAATCCTGGTGTGCACCGTAGGTAAAACCGTACTGCACTACGACCTTCGTTGCCTCACAGACCTGCATGCCATGCTCAAAGCCCACGGCGACTGGATGGAACTAGGCTCTGCCGATGAGCAAAAGCCTGCCAAAGAAGGCACGGTAGAAGCCTGGGGTCGTTCGGAAAACAACCCCGTTGGTGGGTGGTACGGACTCAAAAAAGGCTACCGAGGTCGCTTTGGCATGTACATTCCGCCACTGATGGAGGTACTGGGGTTGGCTGAGGTAACCCATGATGCGAAGGGGAATAAAATGCGGGCGATTTAGGGGGCAATAAAAAAATAAGTGTTCCTTTTGCCCCACTATTAAGATGTTTCTTTATACTTAACAATGAACGACAACAAACACTACCGCAATTGGATGATCCAGGCTCCACTGGGCCTGGTCATCCTCGGATTTGGCGTCTGCCTTATAGCAGAATCGGCTATGCTCAAAGCCTCTGGTGCATCCTGGATGCAATGGGTGCCTGCGGGCACTATTTCCCTGTGCGTTTTTAACTCAGGGTTGTGCATTTTTGGAAATTCTATTCTGGAGCGGGTTCGCTATGAGCGGGAGAATGAAGGAAAGAAATGAGTTCAAGGTATTAGTTGTTTGTGGCTTATCAAATCATTTGATCTTAACCGCTCCCGTCACAACAATCTAATTAAACCATCAGCTCCAAACTTAGTCCAATTGCTATTGCTCATTCCCAAACCAAGCTGGCATGAAGACCCTACAATTTACCCTACTCTTTTTGATGACCTGGCTGCATTGCGCAGCCCTTTTTGGCCAAAAAGATTCCATTTTTGACCAAGGCGAATACCGCAACTACATTGTACATTTGCCCAAAAATTACAAATCTAGTACCCGCTACCCGTTGATTTTAAACTTGCACGGCCTCAATTCCAATGCAGCCCAACAACAAGCTTATTCTCAGTTTGATAAAATAGCGGATACTGCAAATTTTATTGTGGTGTATCCCAATGCTGTTGGAGGCTCCTGGAGCTTCGCGGGAGACAAGGATGTTAACTTTTTAAGCCACCTGGTTGATTCCCTCAAAAAAGACTATTCCATCAACAATAGCTTATTTGCTACAGGTATGTCGATGGGTGGATTTATGTCGTACCGACTGGCTTGTGCCATTCCGCTTAACGCGATAGGTGTAGTTTCGGGCAACATGAGTACCAACCTACAAAACAATTGCCCGCTACCTACAGGATTGCCAGTGATCCATTTCCATGGCACTACCGATCCCCTGGTCAATTACAACGGCACTTTTGGAATCTCTCCGGTAGAAACAACCATCAAATGGTGGGTAGATCGAAACAAATGTACCAAGACTCCAGTGGTCACGCCTATCCCCAATTCCAACGCCAATGACGGTTCTACGGTTGAGCAATATTTCTATGGAAATGGGACCAACAAAAGTGAAGTCATTTTTTACAAAATCACCAATGGCGGCCACACCTGGCCAGGCGCGCCAACCAATTTACCCTTTGGAAATACCAATCAAGACCTCAATGCGAGTCAGCTGATCTGGGCTTTTTTCAAACGTTATTCCAGCACTTCGGTGACCTCAGTTGAAGACCTGAAAAAAATGAAAAGCATCCAGGTATTTCCCAATCCCGCTCAGGAACAAATCAATATCCAGTTTCCTGAACCCGCTGCTGGTGCATCCGCCGAGCTTTTTTTATACAATAGCTTTGGGCAGTTGGTTCTCCGGCAAAGGAGCGAAGGAACACAAGCTCCAATCTCCATTCGGGTATCAGGCTTCCCCAAAGGCGTATATTTTCTGTATATCAAAACCGAAAAACAACAATTGTACCATCAAAAAATAGTGATCGGATTGAAATAAGACCTGCTTTTGGGCTGGCGTAAAAACAGGTATACTATCTTTAGGCCAGTACAAGGTTGCCTAAAATAACCGTCAATTATGAAAAAACGCGAAAGACTTGCCATTATTCGCCAGTACTATCCCAATGCCATTACCACGATCGACAGCGTCAACCGCTTGATAGACTTTGTGGAAGAAAAGCTGGATTTGGAACCCAACCAAATCATGTTGGCCGACAGCATTTGCAGCGATGATGTCAACAGCATTCAGTACCCTGCCCGGGCACTCGAATTTTTGGGGCCATTCAAAATGGGTGGACTGGATGGGTTCCCCTTTACCGGACTAACCGGCATGGGCGCATTTGCCAGCCATGTACCTGATGATGGCGCCGTATTTGTGTATTACGGGCCACACATTGGGGTATCCAAAAACGGTGCGATTGGCGAGATTCACCGTCTGGGGCAGAGCAAAAACTCTGGTTGTTGTGGTGCGGCCAAAGGCGCTTTGAACAAATTACTGGCCGATCAAATCGTAGCGGGGCAGGTCACTGAACTGGATTACCAAATGAATACCCTTGAGCAAATTTTGCTCCGGGAAAAAGACCGCATCCTCAGTGCGGCCACCCCTATCCAGGAGGCCACCGAAGTCATTTACGAAGCCATCGATCAACGTATTGAAGAGCTGGTGGCCAACACCAAGTACAATTGCCGTTACGTCATTTTGGTTGGTGCAATCTTGATCAACAGCGATTCGGATATGGGTTCGTTCAACAGTGCCCGCAAATTTGAACTCATCGACCTCAAATCCGGCGTACGCAAGAGCCTGGTCGGCTATTTCGACGCTTAAGGGCTTACAATTCATCCTTCTCAATCCACAATTCACCATTTCCAAACCACACTTGGGCATAAAACGCTGGTTTTGTGCCCAAGCATTGTTCATTTTTGCACCATAGAGAGCTATTGAGTATGACGCAAAAAATTACTTCCCGATTTTTTTAGAGGCTTTTGAATAGGAAGCTCACTTGAAATGAACCGTTCGACTTCCTATTCAAAACCCAAAATCGGAAAGTTAATTTTTCTGCGATACTGAGCTGCCGATGGGCTGCTCTACTTATGTCTCCGATAAACTAAATTTCAACCGACACACATACTACAAACCTGACTTATTATGAAGGATCTTAAACACCTGACTGTTCTTTTTTTTCTCAGCATGCTGAGCCTGCACCTTTTTGGACAAAACAGCCAAACCGTCAAAGGAACGGTTTTGGACAAACAATCCGAACAAGCCCTGGTGGGCGTAACCATCGAGTTGCTCAATGTTACGCCTACCAAAGGAGCAGTGACTGACCTCGATGGAAAATTTGCATTGGAAGATGTACCTCTAGGCAGGCAGGCTTTTCGCATCAGTTACCTCGGCTACAACAGCATCACCATTCCCAATGTATTGGTCAATGCAGGGAAAGAAGTGATCTTGGACTTGCGCCTGGAAGAAGCCGTAGTCAAAATGGATGAAGTGGTCATTTCCGCTGCGGTGAGCAAGGACAAAGCCAACAACGACATGGCCAGCGTCAGTGCGCGCTCGTTCAACGTCGAAGAAGTCAACCGCTTTTCGGGTGGCCGCAACGACGTAGCACGCCTGGCGGGCAGTTTTGCTGGAGTGGCTGCTGCCAATGATTCGCGCAACGACATCGTGATTCGCGGCAACTCGCCAACTGGACTTTTGTGGCGGCTGGAAGGCGTACCCATTCCCAATCCCAACCACTTTTCTACCTTGGGCACTACGGGCGGCCCGGTGAGTGCCATCAACCCCAACTTGTTGCGGAGTTCTGATTTTTTCACTTCCGCTTTTCCCGCTGAGTATGGCAATGCCATGTCGGGCGTATTCGATCTGGGTTTCCGCAGCGGCAACACCGATAAAGCCGAATACACCTTTCAATTGGCCGCTTTCAGTGGTCTTGAAGCCATGGCTGAAGGGCCCCTGAGCAAAAAGCACAACTCCTCCTATGTTGTGAGTGTGCGCAACTCTTTTGTACAACTGGCCGATGTGGTGGGCATTCCTGTGGGTACTGCTGCCATCCCGAATTACCGCGATGTTTCTTTCAAAGTTGATTTGCCCAATACCAAGGCAGGCAAGCTTTCCATCTTTGGCATCGGCGCCAGCAGCAACATCGATTTTTTGGGCAAGGATTTGAACGATGAAGATCTGTTTGCTGAAACAGGGAAGGATTCTTATGTAAAATCCCGACTGGGCATTTTGGGCCTGCGCCACAACCTGGTGCTGGGCAAAAACGCTTATTTGCGCACCGTGGCATCCTGGTCTACTTCTCGCAACTTATACAATGAATACCAACTGCCCAATGAAGAAAATCCCGAACGCCGCCACATTGTGGATGTGAATGACCGCACCGATACCTGGTCGCTGTCTTCTTATTACAACCAAAAATTCAACGCCCGCTTTACGCTGCGTACTGGAATTTTGGCACAAGTGTACGATGTAGATACCCGCGTATTGGATCAGGAAGATACCCCCGCCTGGCAAACCGTGCGAGATTTTGACGGCGAAATTGGCCTCTGGCAAGCTTTTGCACAGGGATTGTACAAGATCAATAAAAAATTGACCCTGAATATGGGTTTGCATGCCCAACTATTGGGGATCAACAGTACGGCAGCTGCCGAACCAAGAGCAGCCTTGATCTGGCAATTGACTCCTACGCGCACGTTGACCTTGGGCTATGGTTTGCACAATCAAATGCAGCCTCTCCCGGTGTTTTTCTTCCGGGAACAGGTTAGCCCTGGTGTGTTCAAACCAACCAATCAGGATCTTGGATTTACCCGCGCCAACCATTTTGTACTCGCTTACGATCAAAAATTTGGCACCGATTGGCGCTTAAAAACCGAAGTGTACTACCAGTCATTGGACAATGTACCGGTTGAAAAGCAAGCCAGTAGCTTTTCCCTGTTGAATGCTGGTGCAGATTTTGTGTTCCCGGAGGCAAGTTCATTGGTCAATGAAGGAACTGGACGCAACTACGGGGTAGAAATTACGGTAGAGAAATTCTTCAGTAAAGGTTATTACACCCTCGTTACGGGTTCCTTGTTTGACTCCAAATACAAAGGCAGCGATGGCATCGAACGCAATACTGCTTTCAACAATGGCTACATTTTGAATGTACTGGCAGGAAAAGAGTTCAAATTTGGGAAAGGTGGCAAAAATGCGTTCACTTTCGATACCAAGTTTACCACCGCAGGTGGCCGCAATTACACCCCGATCAACCTGGAAGTGTCGCGTGCCGTAGGCGAAGAAGTGTTGTATACCGAACAGGCTTTCAGCAAACGGTATGATCCTTATCTGCGCTGGGATGTCAAGTTTGGGTACCGCGTCAACAGCAAGAAACGGAACTTGTCACAGCAATTCTTTATGGATTTCCAAAACGTGACGGGTAAACAAAACATCTTTAGTCGCCGTTTCAATACGCGCACCAACAACATCAACGATGTATACCAATCCGGGTTTTTCCCGGACATTATGTACCGCGTTCAATTTTAATTAAATTTGTAGTTGGCAGAGACGCGATGCATCGAGTCCTCTGCCAACCACTAACTATTTTAAACCATGTTTGAGAAAAAAAAGGGAAGACCAAGCAATCGCGAGATCGTCGGGTTCGATGACCGTTTGGCCATTGCCATCGCTGTGCCGATTCTTGGATCAATTATTCCCTTTTTGTTGTTTGAAAACTTTGCCTATACCAGTTTTCAAAATTTTGTACCCATGTGGATCATGTCTTGTTTGTACACCATCAGTTATTGGCTGGCGGTGCGCACAGTCATCATCCGAAAACGCATCACCTATCCACATCCCAATCAGATTGGCAGAAGAATTGGCTTGTCGATCCTCATGATTGCTCCTGCTTACCTGGTACTCAATTTCTTTCTTGACTATATACATCAGTTTGCTTTACATTACGTTGATCACCCAGATCCATCAGAGTTTACCACCAACATCATTTCAATTACCCTGATTGCGCTCTTTTGGTCTATTTACGAGAGCATTTACATGTATCATGGCTGGAAGAACTCCCTCAGCGAAGCCGAGCGGCTCAAGCGCGAGTTTGTACAGGCACAGTTGGACGGACTCAAAAGTCAGGTCAATCCACATTTTTTGTTCAATAGCCTGAATACATTGGTGTACATCATCCCCGAAGATCCGGAGAAAGCAGTAGAATTTGTCCAAAAATTGGCCAAAGTGTACCGTTACATCCTCGAAATCCAGGAGCGACGCCTGATTCCTCTTTGGGAAGAAATGGAGTTTTTGGAGTCATTTATCTTTTTGCACAAAGAACGCTTTTGTGACAACCTGCGCCTAAACATCGAAGTGCCCAAGTCTGAGCGCAATCACTTGATTGTACCCCTTTCGTTGCAACTCCTGTTTGAAAACGCCATTAAACACAACATCATTTCAAAGGAAAAACCACTCAGCATTTCACTCAAAGTTGAAGAAGGAAAGCGATTGGTCATCAGAAACACCCTGCAATTGCGTTCGAACCCGGAACCCGGTACCAAAACAGGGCTGTCCAACATCAAAAGTCGTTACGAATATTTCTCTGATCAGCCCGTGATCATTGAAGAGACAGGCAAGGAGTTTATGGTGAGTCTGCCCCTGATACAAGAGGCCATCATCTCTGCTGCCTAACGCAAAACCATTTTGCTTGTTTTGCGTTAACTCTCTTGATTGTAACCTAGCACACAGTAAAATGTACCTTCTATTCCTTATCCTTTTGCCTTTTTTGCGTGGAGATCAAACAGGTGTACTGACCGTAAAAGTTGCCAATGTAAAAGAATTTAAAGGCAGCATTCGTATGGCAGTGTACAACAACCAAAAATCCTTTCCCAGTGAAACGCAGAGTATTTGTGGTGCGGTGACTTCCCTTGCTCCGGGAACGCTGACAAAGCTAACTTGCGAAAATCTTCCCTTCGGCCAATACGCAGTAGCCGTATACCACGACCTGAACAACAATGGAAAAATGGACAAAAACACCCTGGGTATTCCAACAGAACCCTATGGGTTTTCAAACAACGTGCAGGTGAAATGGCGGCATCCAAAGTTTACTGATGCAGTATTTGTTCTTTCGAACGCCAAGGAAGAGTTGACCGTAAGCTTGAAGCGCTGGTCGGAGTATTGAGATTGAGGAACAAAGAAAGGTTCGGGGCTACAAAAAACCAGAAAAAGTAGCCCCAAACACTTCTGCTGCTTAAACCAAGAATAAGGCATAGGCAATGCAGGCAATAAAGCCTACAAACGCCAACACAACATCTAAAGCAGGCTTTGAATGTACTTGTAGGTGGTCTTTCATGAGATGAAATATTTACAGTGTTATAAAAAGGGAATACAACTAGTTTTACTGATCAATCCAGTTTTTGAAATCCTGCACCCGCTCTCGGCTTACCACGATATCGAACCCTGGGCCAGGTTGCAATTCAAGTTTGAGCCGATTATTGAAATACGGATGGATCTTTTCCACCGCATCAATATGCAGCAAGATTTTACGATTGATTCTAAAGAAGTGATTAGGATTCAGCAGTTGCTCAAGCTGCTCTAAGGTGTGATCAAGTGAATATTTTTTGCCGTCAACGAGCCTTGCGAAAACCAAGCTATCCTCGGCAAAACAATAGCGAATATCTTGAGCTTGAATGTAGGAGAAAGAATTGCCGAACTTTACTAAAAATCGACCCCTAAAATTACGGTTTTTTATATTATCTACCAAATAATTTAAGACGGAATAGTCAAATTTCTGCATTTTGTCCCGCATCTGGTCGTATTTGTCCAATGCATTTTTCAATTCCAGTGTTTCGATGGGTTTCAACAAGTAATCGATGCTGTTCACCTTAAAGGCACGAATGGCGTACTGATCATAGGCTGTAGTAAAGATCACCATGGATTGGATCTGGATCGATTGAAAAATGTCAAAACTAAGTCCGTCCGCCAAATGGATGTCCATCAAGATCAACTCTGGTGCATCATTTTGTGCAAACCACTTGATCGCCTCTGAAATCGAATCAATCACGGCCAAAATCTCCACCTGGGGTCGATGCTGTCGAATCAGTTGTTCGATCCGCCGAGCGGCAGGTAATTCATCTTCAATGATCAAAACTTTCATCTAAAAAAAATTGTATTTGTTAATTTTGACAAAATTAGTAACTTAGTCAAAATTTTAATTGAATATCCCTACCTCTAGCCATTAATTTCAGACCATTAAAGGTTTGACGATGAATCATACATCACTAAAATTTGAAGCAAGCACTTTTTTACCCAAAAAGGCTAAGATGTACCTTTATTGTAACGATTGACCAGTCATTTTAGCTCAAAAATACTGTAATACATGAAAGCGCTGTACGAATTGGCTGAAATGGTACACAACACCAAGATCAAGGAAGTTGAGTTGGTGCAGGAAAACCGCAATGATCATTCCCCGCTGAGTGAGCTTTTTTTTGGTATATTGAACAAAGATTTCACCAACGATCATGAAGCAGCCAAAAAAGTACTCCATTCAGAACCTGGAGATCAAGCCTACCAACGCCTCAAACGCAAATTGAAGCGCAGTTTACTCAATGCCGTGTTTTTCTTCGATATGCCGCAATCCGATTACAACGAGCGACACCGAGCCTATCATGAATGCAACAAATACTGGGCGGCAGCCAAAATTCTACTTGCAAAAAATGCCAATCACATCGGGATTGAACTGTGCAACAAACTTTTGAAGAAAACCGAAAAATATGACTTCACCGACCTGGTAGTGGACATTTCTCGAAATATGCGCCTGCTGTATGCTACCAAGGAAGGAAACATAAAAAAATACGAACATTACAACGCACTTTTCAAACAGTATGAAGAAATCTGGGTTGAAGAGAACATCGTCGATGAGCTGTACATGGAGCTAGTGCTGCGGTACGTCAACAGTCAAACCATTCTAAAGGATACCCACTCCAAAGCAGTGGAGTTTTACGGCAGAATTGAAAATATTTTAAAGAAAAACACCAGTTACCGATTGCAATTGTGCGGGATGTTGATCCGACTGGTCATCTTTTTTAGTAAAAACGATTGGAAGGGAATGATCGAAGCCTGCAATGAGGCGGTAGAGTTGTTCGAAAAAAAGCCGTATCACGCTTCAGTCCCCTTGCAAATTGCCTACCATCACCAATTGGTTGCCTATACGCAGCTGCTGAAATTTAAAGAAGGCCAAGCTGCAGCAATTAATTGCCTGAAATACCTGGAGCCAGGAAGTTACAACTGGTTCAAACACCAGGAGTTTTATTTCCTGCTGTGTATGAATACCAAACAGTATCAACTTGCTTTTGAAATTTTTAAAGAGACCATTTCGAATCGAAGGTTCCAGTTTTTGTCTTCTGGTGCCGCAGAAACCTGGAAAATCAACGAGGCGTACCTGCACTACCTCAACGAGAAAGGGGAAATTACTACTCCGGAAGACGATACCTCCCTGTCCAAATTCCGTCTGAACAAGTTTTTAAACGATACCCCCATTCTTTCAAGAGACAAACAAGGAATGAACATTCCTATTTTGATCATTAAAATTCTATTCAAGCTCAAAAATAAAATCTACAACCAGAGCCTTTTGGATATTGAAAACATTGACCGATACTGCTCTCGTTATCTTCGGCAAGATGAAACGTTTCGAAGCAACTGTTTCATAAAAATGCTCATTACCATCCCCACTTGCAACTTTCACCGGGAAGCCGTCATTCGCAAAACCAGCAAGTTGCAAAAAAGGCTGGAAACCCAATCCGGAAATTATCCTCGAGCAGAGATTGAAATCATCCTATACGAAACTTTGTGGGAATTTGTATTGGAATCGCTCAACAATCAGGTTGTACACACCAGAAAACGCGCCAAACGAGCCACTACATAAATAATGGGGCAAAAAAAAAGCAGAGACCAATTAGGAAGGAGTCTCTGCTGCTACAATGTGCTTGTTATGGAAAAACTTTGAATTCAACTTTAGAGTCGAGAAAAAGTTCATCAACAAAATGCAATTTGTGCAGCAGTGTCTACAGTTGAGCAAATCAAGCTCTTTCTCTTTGTAGCGTTTTGACTTGTTGCACCAACGCTTTGTTGATTTCGGGTGCAAACATATTTCCAGCCAATCGATCGTCAAATACTTCCAACTCCAACTGGCCCGCCAAATTCTTGGCCAAATCGCCCATTGCCCGGGCGAATGCAGCCGTTTTACCCAAAGCCATAAAATGGTCAATGATTGCTGTTCTGATCGTTTCAGCAGGATCAAGGTATTGCAACATTTGGCGTTGGCTTTTTCCTTTGCTGCTGATGCCTTTGTTCTCGAGGCGCCCCCTCAAATCTTCAGCCGTATACCCAACCAAGCTGGAGCGGTAATGCCACCAATTGCCCGTTGAATTTCCATTGCGACTGGAATAAACCTCCAGGTGATGCTGTTCAGCAGCTTCCTGACAGGTGCGCATGCTCATGGCCTTGACCAATTCAATCATGTTCATTACTTCTTCCTTGTCAAGGGGAGTTTGGCTGCCTTCGGTATTTTCAATTTCTTGCAAATAGCGCGCAAGTTTGAGTTTGACCTTACTTTTTGATTGCAAGGCAATCAGCTTGGCCAATTCGATGGAGAGGTAATAGTCCTCCACCAGTACCGTTTCTTTTTGCTTGCGCAAGGCGTAATCCTTCATCACCACCGGGCGGCGAATCCCATCCTGAAATTGGTAGACATCCTTCAACCAGCGGCGAATATTTACGCCATAATGGTGATTACTCAGTTCAAGCAGCTGATGAAGGTCCATTGCTGTAACCACTTTTGTTCCTTTTTTGCTGGTAAAAACTGCGATTTCCATGCTCAAATGATTGATTTTCAATTGAATTTTATCTTCACAGTTCAAAAATACATAAATAGTTTGAAATATCAAATTTTTTGAAACTTTTTTTTGTATTTCTTTTCTGGTTTTTTTGACCTCATTGCCGTATATTGCAACTGTTTTTACCTATCAATGAGTCAGATCTCACTGGCAATATATATTCCACGTCGAAAACAGGCTTTTAAACCTGTGACAAACCTTATTTTTTAAAGTCAAAACAATGGATTGGCTATTGCCATTCCTAGCATGAACATCATCCTTCGACGCATGAGAAAACTGTTACTTTCCTTCCTAAGCATTGCTTTGCTTACTATTGCTTCCATTCAAGCCCAAAACACTTGTTGCATTGGGGAAAACCTGGGTGGCACTTGCCTGGGTGAAGATAATTGTGAAAACTTCGTCAGCATCAACTGCGATACCCTGAGTAAGCGCTGCTTTCAAAAATGGTGGACCTGGCCTGGTACTTCAATTACCGCAGAAGATTACGTACCCGCCAATTTGGTGTTCTCAAAGCGTTATGAGGGGAGCCGCTCTTTGCACATGGTTCCAGATGCCAATGGAGCAACCCCGGATGTGGTCAAGGATTTGTTTGATGTTTCGAGCGGAATACATCGCTTATCCTGGAAAATGTACGTCCCTGCTGGCAAAACCGGCTATTTCAACATCCAGCACGATTTCAAACGCTTGATGCGGGGGCAACCCAACTGGGCTTATCAGGTCTTTTTTACGCCAGACGGGTCAGTACAGGTGCGGGTCGGTGCCGAGGGTACCTTCAGAGTAGCGTCTTTCAAACCCGATTGTTGGCTCAAAGTGACCCAGGTCATCAACCTCGATCGGGACAGTGTGCAATTTTTTCTCAACAACCGACTGGTTGCGCGCTGGAAATTCAGTTATGGCGTAGTGGATCTGGACAACGACAACCGGGGTGATCAAAAAATAGTAGACCGTAAGCTCGGTGCCGTTGACTTTTATGCCAACGCAGGATTTGAGTATTACATTGATAAAATTTGTTATCAAAAAGCACCTGTTTTTACTGGCGGAAGTTGCCCAGCTACCGGGCTAGGCAATTATTGCTTGGGAGGCATCCTGCCCTATACATCAGCCAATGCTTGTGGCTTACCTGCCTATGATGGCTACGTGGAAGGCGAGGAAGCTTTTGCTGGTGCCTGTAACCCAGGTGTTTCTGCATGTGCCGACGCAATTCCGATAGCCTGCGGGCAATCTTTGACCAATCAAAATACGGGTGGAATCGGTGGCAAAAATACGTTTACTTCCAAAGATTTTTCTTCCTGCGTTGCAACCCAAAATGCCTATGGGGGCAATGATAAAGTATACCGCATTACGATTACCGAACCGAGCAATCTGTTGGCCAGTTTGAATATACTCGATGCAGGGCGAAATTTGGATATGTTTTTACTCAAAAGCTGCCTTACCTATCCACTTGCTACCACGAGTCAGCCCGAATGTGCTTTTTGTATGGCCTCCAGTACCAATAACAACCTTAGCGATTCCGAAGAAAGTTTTAGTGTTTTTTTAGAGCCAGGTACCTACTTTTTGGTCGTAGATGGACAAGCCGGGGTCAATGCCCGCTTTGATTTATCCATTTCCTGTGGATGCAGTTGTGTGGAAGGGGGCGATTCGCCATTGGGAGCGAATGTGTTGTGTGAAAATTTTGACGGCTACAACAATGGCAACCTCGTTACCCAAAGTCCTCGCTGGAAAGTATGGGACGCGGGATTCAATGATGCCAGCATCGAAGCCTCAACCGATAGAGTTGGAAAGGTCTTGCGTATCCAGCGTACCGCTACTTCTGCACCCGATGTGTTGTTTCCATTGGGAAACCGCACCACTGGACGCTATCGTTTGTCTTTTAATTTATTGGTAGCTAAAGGAGCCAGCGGGTATTTCAATATTCAGCATACTGATGCAGGCGGAGCCAATCCAAATTGGGCTTTCCAGGTCGAGTTTCAGGACAATAGCCTCGGAAAACTGGTGGTGGCCAACCGGGTGATCGGTTCGTTTTATTACAAAAATGGAGACTGGAACAAAATCATGCAGATCATCGATTTGGACAAGGACAGAGCCGAGTTGTGGATCAACAACCAAATGATCAGTTTCTGGCGCTTTAGCCAAGGCACACCCACAGATCTAAAGCAATTGGGCGCGCTTAACTTTTACGCCAATACGGGCAACAACATATTGGTCGACAACATTTGCATGTTCGCCAAAGAGGCCGTTTGCAGCGATGCTACTCGGAATCCGGTATGCCTGAGCGATGGACGCAGCTACCGAAACGAAACGCAAGCCCGATGTGACTTGTACACGGCTTCAGAATTGGGTGCTTGTGTTTCGGTTTGCGATTTGGGAGGCACCATGATTTACCGGGGCGATCGTTTTTCTGGCAACATAAGTCCAACCGACTTTGCACCCAACCTTTCCTGGCAAGACTCTTGTGTCACCGCAACGTTTACCAATCAAGCCCTTGACTCTTTGTTTGGCCACAGTTACATTTTTTACAATGACGAAGCCAATCCATTCAGCATCAATCTTAGTGCAACCAATGGGGCAAGAGCATTCATCTACCGATGCTCCCAGGATGGAATCAGCAGCAGTGGTGGCCGCTTTCGGTGCATCGGACGCGATGGGGAGACTTTTTCGCAAAAAGGCTATTTCTATGTGTTGATTCTGGGACCACGCAGCAACAGCACTTATACTTTTTCGGTACTTCCAGAGGCAAGTTGCCGGTTGAATCCCACTGAAATTGCGTGCAATGTTCCATTTTCCAATACTTTAAGTGGGACAAGTCGGTATGGCATAGGCGTTGGAGGCAACAATGCTTATCAAAATTGTTATCAAGGTGGACGTACCTATGCTGGATCTGATCGCGAATTTTCATTCAGACTGACCAAACCCTGCAAAGTCAGCATCAGTGTCGAAGGGCAAGCAGGATTAGGTGTATTTTTATACGACTTCCTTTGTGGAAAAAATTGCCTGGCCTTTGCCGAGACCAATAACCTTGGTGCCCTGGCCCGAACCGATACCATGATGCTCAATCCCGGAGTGTACTACTTAATTGTGGATCAGGCAATCAGTGGCGCCAATGGGGCATTTACAATTAAGGTCAATTGCAGTGATTACACCAAGGGCTCCGTTTTTATGAAAGAAACGGGTGCAGCATCCTGCGCCATCAATGCCAGCAGTCGGCACAACGTTGCATTGCGTTCCTTGCGCAATAGCCGCATCAATGGGCAAAGGCTGAACCCCAATGATCAATTGAACTTTTTTTACCCAAAAAACAATCGCGGAGATCTATTGAGCACAACTGCCAATTGGAATGGATCGGAGCTTCAAGTTTCCTTGCCTCAAGATGCTACCGGCGACACGTTAAAATGTGGATATGCAATAAACGATGCGTTCAAAATCAAATTGACCCGCAACAATGTTACTTACGGCTTATCGCCACAATACCAACCGATTGATGGCAATATGGTAACCGCTACCAACCGATTTGTATCGGGGGGAATCAGTTTGATCACAGAACTAAACAACTGCTGTACGCCACATAGTTTAAGGGTTTCGCCTTCCCAACGCGAATTGACGGGACAAGGTGGCGTTGCTGAGTTTAAAGTGGCCTCGAATATGGCTTGGACTTCGCGCAAAATGGGGACTTCTACCTGGCTCAAGGTGACCACCTCTGAAGGCTTTGCCAACGATATTCTTCGCATTGAAGTTGCTCCCAACAACACCAATGCTGATCGCATGGATACCCTACTTATCATGGGGCCTGAGAACGAAACGCAAAAAGTGGTCATTTCGCAAAGTCGCAGTTCCTGTGCCACAGTTGCCGTAAATGCAGGGCCAGATCGGCAAATTTGCCGGGGCGAAACACTGAATTTAACTGCTTCCGGGGTGGGGGATTTCTTGTGGAGTACAGGGCAAAGCAGCGCTACCGTTAGCGTACGTCCCCAAGTCAATTCTACCTATTCGGTGACCATCACCCAGGGTGGCTGCTCTGGCGTTGATGAAGTCAATGTAACTGTAAATGAAACCCCGGTTATAGATTTGGGGCCAGATTTACAGCTGTGCTCAGGCGACAACATCGTTTTTGTTGCTACAGGTGGAGACACTTACCGCTGGAACAATGGGGCAACCACTGCAACCATTTCGATTCGCCCGGTGCAAAATTCCACTTTCTCTGTTACCGTAACCAAAAGTGGGTGTTCGGCTTCCGATCAAGTGAATGTAGATTTGGAAACTGCACCTCAAGTAAGCATCTCTCCCAATCAGTCCATTTGTTCTGGTCAGTCAGCCGTGCTTACTGCCTCGGGAGGAGCTTCCTACCTCTGGAGCAATGGCCGTACCTCTTCCACCATTTCCGTGTCACCTTTTTCAACGACACCGTACACAGTAACGGTCACGAATGGCAATTGCAGCGCGATTGGGCGTACTACCGTCAATGTTACCCCGGGGCCGTCAGTGACTGCGAGTATAGACATTACGGTTTGTGCGGGCGAGAGCCCCACGTTAGCGGCCAGCGGCACTGGGCCTTTCCGTTGGAGTACCGGCGCCACCACTTCGAGCATCACCGTAAGTCCAACAAACACGACCAATTACGGGGTATCGGTCAGTGCCAATGGCTGTGAAGCAAGCGATAATGTACTGGTTTCGGTATTGCCCAAACCCATTGTCAACGCAAGCCAGGATCAAATCATTTGTTCTGGTCAGGTAGCCAATTTGATAGCCACCGGAACAGGCGGAGGTACCTATCGCTGGAGTACCGGGGCTACTTCGGCATCCATTCAGGTACAGCCAATCATTCCTTCAGAATATACGGTCAGCGTGAGCAAAGATGGCTGTACCAGTATCGACAAAGTCATCGTGGATGTCAATGCCACGCCAACCGCCAATGCAGGTTTGGACCAAACCATCACCTGCAGCACCAGCCAGGTTCGCCTGGATGGAAGTAAATCAGCGTCAGGGGTTCAAATCCGCTTTCAGTGGATGGAGTTGGATGGAGGACTGATTGTATCCGGCAAAACAGCTGCCGTGGCTACTGTAAGCAGACCCGGTAATTACAGCCTGTTGGTGACCAATTCCATTACAGGTTGTTCTTCTACAGATCAAGTACTGGTAGGAGGCTCAGAGCCATTGGGCATAACTTCTGTGCAATTGCTGGGAGTACGCTGTTTTGGCGAAGCCACTGGATCTGCCAATCTAACTTTGCGTGGTGGCCAGGCGCCCTACAATTACGCCTGGAGCAATGGTGCAACCACCAATGTCGTTCGGGGTTTGAAAGCAGGAAAATATACCGTAACCCTTTCCGATCAAGGCAATTGCCGCGACACGATGGAAGTAGAAATCAAACAACCCGAACGCCTTACCATTACCACCATCAGGATTGTTCCGGCCCCAGCTGGCAACGTAGGAGGCATCGATATCTCGGTGGCAGGGGGATCACCACCTTATGATTTCCGCTGGTTCAATGGCAATACTTTGCTGAGTGCTACCGAAGATTTGATGGCCATCGGCATTGGCACGTATGTAGTGGAGGTATATGATGCCAACAATTGTTCCTTCCGCAGCGACCCCATTTCGGTAAGTAGAACGGTAGGATTGCACAATCTGGAACTCGCCAATGCTTCCAAATTGTATCCCAACCCAACCGATGGCAAAACCATCCTGGAACTCAACTTATCCAAGCCCGAGCGCCTGACGCTGGAGTTGTACGACCAACTAGGCCGCAAATTGGAGCAACGCAAATTGGAGAGCAACAGCAAATTCAAGGAATTTTTTGACTTGTCGAATCACGCAGCTGGATTATATTTCTTGCGGATCGTTTCCAAAGACGGCTTTGCGGTGAAGGAAGTGATTAAAGAATGATTTTCTTGACCTCAATTACCCCGATTCCATCGCCAAATGCCTTTGGTCATTTAACCAGGTCATTCGACGAAATTTACAGCACAAGTCCATTTTGCCCAACACATTTTTTTATATTCGTGGCTGCACCCAAAAGCATCCGCGATGACTAAATATTTTTCCTTTTCAACACTTGTTTTGCTAGCCCTGAGTTTGGCATTTTTTGAAGCCACGCACTCAAGGGAATCCAGCATGAAACCGCGCAATCCTGAGCAAATTTTTAAGGAGATTTGCTCTTCTTGCCACGGAGAAACGGTACAAACCTTTGTAGACCGTAAATGGAAGCACGGCAATACCCGTGCTGACCTGATCAAAACCATCACCAACGGTTGGCCAGACAACGGCATGCCTAATTTTGCTAAAGCCTTAAGCAAAAAGGAAATTGAAAGCATGGCCGATTACATCGTCAAGAGCATTGCCAACATGGACAAATACAACCTGACCAAAGTTGAGCGGCTAAAGGATGGAGCCACCTTCACTTCTGAAGGCAAAAACTTCCGCCTGGAAAAAGTAGCAGATGGGTTCAACTCACCCTGGGGCTTGGCCTTTTTGCCCGGTGGAGACATGATCATCACCGATCGCAATGGTAAAATGTACCGCCGCAGTGCCGCAGGTAAATTGCAGCCGATGACTGGCGTTCCTGAAGTACTCGCAGAAGGCCAGGGCGGCCTGCTCGATGTAGAGCTTCACCCACAATTTGCGCAAAACAACCTGATTTATCTGTCTTTCTCCAAGTCCAAAAAAGAAGCAGGGAAAACCCTTTCTACCACCGCAGTAGTTCGTGCTCGCCTGGATGGCACTAATTTGGTGGATCCAAAGGAAATTTTTGAAGCACTGCCCTATTTCCAAACCCGTCACCACTACGGCAGCCGTTTGGAATTTGACCGCAATGGTTTGCTTTATATTTCTGTTGGCGACCGGGGCATGCATTTTGAAAACCCTCAATTACTGACCACATTTGGCGGCAAAATTCACAGAGTGAAAGACGATGGTTCGATCCCAAGTGACAACCCATTTGTAGGTCAAGCAGGAAAAGTACAGTCTACTTTCTCTTATGGCCACCGCAACCCACAGGGGATGTGCCTGAATCCTGAAACTGGTGAACTTTGGGAACACGAACACGGCCCACGCGGAGGTGACGAAATCAACATCAGCCACAAGGGCTTAAATTTTGGCTGGCCAACCATTTCTTATGGCATCAACTACGACGGCACAGTATTGACGCCCAAAACGGCACAAGCCGGCATGGAGCAACCGCTGCATTACTGGGTTCCTTCTATCGGACCAAGTGGCATGACCTTCGTCAAAGGCGATCGCTACCCAGGCTGGAAAGGCAACTTGCTGGTAGGCTCACTGCGCTTCCAATACCTCAATCGCTGTGTGATCAAAGATGGCAAAGTGCAAAAAGAAGAAATTTTGCTTCAGAACATTGGTCGCCTACGCAACGTAGAAATGGGTCTTGATGGTTACATTTATGTGGCGGTAGAAGATCCGGGCGTGATTTACAGAATTGTACCCAATTAGTAGCCAATCTCAAATACCCAAAACTCAAAACCAATGAGTCTATTTCAGATCAAAGAGGAAGCAAAAACGTATGACGTCGTCATTGTCGGCTCAGGAGCAGGTGGTGGTATGGCAGCGTACATGCTGGCCAAAGCTGGCGCAAAAGTTTGTTTACTGGAGGCAGGTGGTTATTACGACCCCGCCGATCCTAAATATGTTACCCAACTCAAAAATCCTTGGGAATCGCCTCGTCGAGGAGCGGGAACAACCCGCGCTTTCGGAGATTTTGACGCCGCCTGGGGTGGATGGCAAATCGAGGGAGAGCCCTATACTGCGGTAGCAGGAACCGAGTTTCACTGGTTTCGCTCACGTATGTTGGGGGGCCGAACCAATCACTGGGGACGCATTTCCCTCCGTTTTGGACCAGATGATTTCCGCCGTGGCTCTCTCACTGGCATCGGCGACGATTGGCCCATTACCTATGACGACCTCAAGCCATACTACGATCGGGTAGACAAGCTCATCGGTGTATTCGGTTCTATCGAAAACCTGCGCAATGAGCCGGATGGTCATTTCTTGCCCGCACCCAAGCCACGTTTGCACGAATTGATGATCAAAAAAGCAGGTAAAAACCTGCAAATACCCGTTATTCCATCCCGCCTGTCGATCCTTACCCAAAAGATCAACGATGAGCGGGGCGTATGTTTTTATTGCCGCCAGTGCAATCGCGGATGCGTTGCTTACGCCGACTTTTCCTCTTCTTCGGTATTGGTGATTCCAGCGCTCAAAACGGGGAATTTGACACTTGTCAACGGCGCAATGGTACGTGAAGTACTCACCGACGCCCAAACCGGCTTGGCTACAGGTGTTTCCTATGTTGATACCCTTACCCGCGAAGAGGTCAGTGTGAAAGCAAAAGTAGTCGTATTGGCTGCTTCTGCCTGTGAATCTTCCCGTTTGTTGCTCAACTCCAAATCTGCCCGTTTTGCCCAAGGTTTGGCCAACAGCAGTGGCGTGGTAGGCAAATACCTGAATGATTCTACCGGTGCCAGTCGCTCGGGATTCATTCCACACTTGATGGACCGCAAGCGCTACAATGAAGATGGCGTAGGTGGCATGCACGTCTATACGCCCTGGTGGCTCGACAGCAACAAACTTGATTTCCCACGGGGTTACCACATCGAATACGGTGGTGGCATGGGCATGCCTGGTTACGGCTTCGGCATGGGCATGCAGGGCATGAATGGCAAATACCCTTATGCCGATGGATCAAAAAAACCAGCAGGTGGATACGGCTCCCGCCTCAAAGATGACGCCCGTCGCTTTTTTGGAGCATACGTTGGCATGGCGGGTCGCGGCGAACCGATTCCTCTCGAAAGCAATTACTGCGAGATCGATCCCGATAAGGTAGACAAGTACGGCATTCCGGTGCTGCGCTTCCACTACAAATGGTCAGACAATGAGGTCAAGCAGGCCAAGCACATGCAGGATACCTTTGAACAATTGATCGTTGAGATGGGCGGTATTCCGCAGGGCAAGAAACCTGGTGCGGATACCAACTACGGCCTGGAAGCTCCGGGAAAAATCATCCACGAGGTAGGTACGGTGCGGATGGGCAACGATCCCAACAAATCTGCACTCAATCAATGGCAACAAGCCCACGACGTGAAGAATCTTTTCGTGGTGGATGCAGCTCCTTTCGTATCACAAGGCGACAAAAACGTAACCTGGACGATTCTGGCCTCTTCGATGCGTACTTCTGAGTACATCATCGAGCAGGTGAAAGCAAACAAGCTTTAGCAACACAGAAAAATTTAGACCAATGAAAAGAAGAGATCTGCTCAGAAATATCGCGTTGACTTCGGTTGGTGTTGCCACAGCCTCTACCGGAATCACTGCCAACACCACTTCCAGTGAAAACCTGGTGGAAGTGGCCAAAAAGAAGAAAAGCAAAACAGCCCCCGGACGCACTCCAGAGGAAGAAATCCGCGATGCCAAATTGATGGCAGAAACGTTTTTCACGCCTCACGAAATGGCTACGCTAACGGTGCTGTGTGACATCATTCTGCCTGCCGATACGGCTTCAGGAAGTGCTTCACAGGCAGGAGTGCCTTCCTTTATCGAGTTTATTGCCAAAGATATGCCTCAGCAACAAACGCCTCTGAGAGGTGGCATGATGTGGCTCGACAATCAATCGATGAAGCGTTTTGGGAAGAAATTTGTGGAGGCCAGCGCCCCCGAGCGCATCCAAATTGTAGACGACATCGCTTATCCAGAGCAGGCCAAGCCAGCCATGAAGCAGGGCGTGGCCTTTTTCAACCTGATGCGCGATTTGACCATGACGGGATTTTATACCACCGAAATGGGCTTTAAAGACCTGGGCTACATTGGCAACCAGCCAAACGTATGGCAGGGCGTACCAGAAGAAGTGTTGAAGCAGTATGGATTGACTGGCGCGGAATAGGAAAGGATTCCTTGACCAATCAATATATTTTAGGGTAAAGAGTCATGGCTTGATCTGTTCAAGTTATGACTCTTTTTTTGTAGGAATACCAACCTACTCTCTCGATTCCGTACGCACGCGCCAAAAGTCTTCACCCCAATTCCGGTAGAGTTGCTGCAATTTGATGCCCCCCAAATCCTGTTCGGAAGGTTTGAGTTCAAAACCCCGGATGAATTCAAAAATATTGTCAGCAAGTGGAATCAAGCGCGGGGTTAGATCACTACGTTCCAGAAAAATTTTGTCTTTATTTTCTGGAGAAGTACCCAAGAGAACAAATTGATTCATGCCATTATCGGCAATGGTCAGCAAGCCTGCGTCCCAGATTTCGTCGTCCTCGTTATAGGCATTTCTCATCACTTCGATGGTTTCCTCCAAGGGATAAAACTCGCAACCGACGAAATGATCCCGATGCTCCACATGGGTGAATAGGCTAAACCCAACAGTTTTTTGTTCAGATTCATCCCAGTTTTCATAGCCCAGCAATTCGCGGCTCATTTGAAAGGAGGCCACAAAGAGCTGATAAATGGGTGGCAAGAGGATACCCGAGCTGTGCTCAAATGTCTTCGTATCAATTTTTTCACCTAAAATTCTGGTTCTAAAGAGGCTGAAGCCAGTATATGTATGCATATGTTGTGATCGCGCTACTTATTGCAGCACTATTTAAATCGATCGTAAGGTCGGGAATTATTTGGGCTTGGCTTTTGATGGAGGCATATTTATTTGGCAAAAAACAAAACCCCTCGTTCTTTACTCAGAAACGAGGGGTCATTCTACACTTTTTTCCAATAGAACTTACGCTCTCTTGATGAAAAATGTTTTGGGAAGATAAAGTACAAGTTCTTGATTGATAACGATTTTGCCGTCACGAATGTCATTCCATTTCACCAGATTCTCGACAGAGGTACTGAATAAAGAGGCAATTTTTTGCAAATCATCTCCTTTGGAAGTCACGTAGGCTGTTTTCAAGGTGCCTTCAGGGCTTTTCACTCCACTATCCAGGTAATTGCGCAGCAGCTTAGAGCTTTCGCTATTGGGCAGCATCAGCAGGTTGCCTTTGCCGCTGCGAGGGACAAGCCCTCCAGTAAAGCTTGGATTGAGTGCATAAAGGATTGAGGTCTTTAGCCCAGTAATCCGCGCAATTTCCCCAAAAGACAAGCTGCGGTAAATGCGGATCACCCGGGTATCAGCGGAGTAAAAGAAAGGAATGACTGGCTGCAGGCCATGCTGCTGGTAAAAACTCATCACATAAGCTGTAGCAATGAAGGCTGGAACATAGCGGCGCGTTTCACGGGGCAAAAAATTGCTCACCTGGCTGTAATTACGGCTACCCGCTTTGCGCACTGCAGATTTGATGGTGCCGATTCCAGAGTTGTAAGCGGCCAAAACCAAAGTCCAATCACCTAATTCATCATGCAGGTATTTCAACATTTTTACTGCTGCTTCGGTCGAACGGTGTAAGTCGAGTCTTTCATCTACGCCACCACCCATTTGCAAACCGTAGTGACGGGCCGCTACTGGCATCAATTGCCAGATGCCGGACGCGCCAACTGCAGAACGCACTTGTGGTTGTAAACCAGACTCGATGACAGATAAATACTTGAGTTCTTCGGGAAGTCCGTATTCATTGAGGTAGTACTCAAATACGGCGAAGTACAGGTTGGAACGACCAATGACCAATTCTGTCTCTTTTTTGCCAGTTACAATGTACTGGCGAATACGGGACATTACGGCTTCATTGGTTTTCACTTCAATCGGGAGGCTCATTTTACTGAGGCGTTCCTTCACGAGTGTTTCGGTAAGTCCAGCTTTACTGGAATGAATACTTACCTCGGTTTTGTGTGCTTTGGCGCTGACACCCACTGGTGAAACGGCAATACCGCTCGCCAGTGCCGCAGCAACTGTCCATGGGAAATTCATCAAAAAAATTTTGGTGATACTGAACTAACCTTTTTTAAATAATTCCATTACTTTGACCTAGTCAGTTCAGATGGGCAATATGCCCCAGCAACGAGATGTGTCTTAACGACTTCATTTCGTTGCTACCGTGAAGTAAAGGTAAGCCCGTTTCTTGGTTTACACAATGCATTGTAAATCAGTCCAGATTTCAATGCTCTTTGTAAACGATTGTTTAATTTGGAAAATTATTTGGCAATTTTTACAACAACAAAGCCCATTTTGGGGCATTCGTTAAGAAAATCCAAATAAAAGCTAAGGTTTGCGACAAACGAGTGTACCCAAAAAGCGGTATAAAAATGTGCTAATTTAACGTTTTTATGACTTTTCCGTGACGAATACCAGGGTTTTCCACAGGTAATTTTGACTAATAACAATTCTTTCAGGGAAAACACATGTACACTAAAAGTAACTATCCAGCCGCCTTCAGCGGCGAAAAAAAAAATTAAAGGATTAAAGGAATTGCTATTTTTGAACTATGCTGACAGACAAAGAGCAAATAGAAGACCTCAGCGGTCAATTATCAAATGCCCTG
>Ga0247836_1000336_pt1 | contig 86550 bp, 76 predicted proteins | sample LaCruzMarch2015__4_FD_187116 | JGI IMG/M metagenome (GOLD analysis project Ga0247836, IMG submission 187116) | Freshwater microbial communities from meromictic Lake La Cruz, Castile-La Mancha, Spain - LaCruzMarch2015_14m | ecosystem: Environmental > Aquatic > Freshwater > Lake | place: Spain...
CAACCTGCCGACTGAGGAAGAATTACGCTTGGAGATCGAAAAAGAGCGGCGTCTCATTGAAATAAACTTGGAGGAACAAGCCGATGATTAAGCCGACCATCGACCAGATCCTCGCGCCGAAGCCGGAAGCGCATCCACGAATTTACGCCTACTCCATCGCGGACAAGGCGCACACAGGGCTTCTCAAGGTAGGCCAGACGAGCCGCGAGGTGAAGAAGCGGGTCGCCGAGCAGCTCAAGACCGCGAAGATCGAAAATTACACGATCGAGTTGGACGAGTCCGCCGAGCGCGAGGATGGATCAATTTTCACCGATCATGAAGTCCGGGCGGCCCTAGCGAAAAAAGGCCATGAGAAGGACGGGCTGGAATGGATGCGCTGCACGGTGAAGGACGTGAAAGCGGTTTTGGCCGAGTTGCGCAGTGGGCAGAAATTCTCCGGAACGCATCACGAGAATTTTCCGATGCGGCGGGAACAGGCGGATGCGGTCGAGAAAACCCACGCCTACTATCAGTCGATCTGGGCGGAGAACAAGAAGGCGGTTCCTCGCTTCCTCTGGAATGCTAAGATGCGTTTCGGCAAGACCTTCACCGCCTATCAACTCGCCAAAAAACTCGGGGCCAAACGGGTGCTGGTGCTCACCTTCAAGCCTGCCGTGGAGGATGCCTGGCAGACGGATTTGGAATCCCATGTGGACTTCGACGGTTGGCAATACTTGTCCCGCGCCTCCGGCGGCGATCCATCCGAGGTCTCCAACAAGAAGCCACTGGTGTTTTTCGGTTCCTTCCAAGACGTGCTAGGCACGGACAGCGGGGGGAAGATCAAGGCCAAGAACGAATGGCTTCATACCATGAATTGGGATCTGGTTGTTTTCGACGAGTATCACTTCGGCGCATGGCGGGAGACAGCCAAGGAACTGTTCGAGGGGGAGGACGAAGTCGTCGCGAAGAAAGAGGCCAAGCTGGAATACGCAGCTGGGTTGGAAGGCGTGAACGAGGATTTGACCGTGCTATCGGAGAAGGAAGCTGCATTCCTGCCCATCACTACCAAGGCCTACCTCTATCTATCCGGCACGCCGTTCAGGGCTCTGTCTTCTGGGGAATTCATCGAGGAGCAGATTTTCAACTGGACCTACACCGATGAGCAGCGGGCTAAGGAGGCATTTACGACCGAACATCCCGGCAAGCGCAATCCCTATGGCGCACTGCCGCAGATGCGCTTGCTCACCTATCAGATGCCGGAGGAACTGCTGGCCATCGCGAGCGGCGGGGAGTTCGACGAGTTCGATCTCAATACGTTTTTCGAGGCGACTGGAAGAGGAGTGCTAGCAGAGTTCAAGCACAAGAGCGATGTGCAGAAGTGGCTCGACATCATCCGTGGTGGCTACGCGCCCCGTGCGGTGGAGCATCTCAAGACCGGCTCGCGCCCGCCATTCCCCTATTCGGACGTGCGGCTGCTTCCTTATCTCCAGCACTCGTTCTGGTTCCTGCCCAACGTGGCGGCCTGCCATGCGATGGCGAACCTGCTGGCCGAGAGGCACAATGTTTTCTGGAACGACTATCAGGTGGTTGTGGCGGCAGGAGCCACGGCCGGGATCGGGCTGGAGGCGTTGCCACCCGTGCGCAAGGCGATTCGCGGCGGGTATGACACGAAGACGATCACGCTTTCCTGCGGCAAGCTCACGACTGGTGTGACCGTGCCGCAGTGGTCGTCCATCCTGATGCTGCGCAATCTAAAGTCGCCGGAAAGTTATTTCCAAGCGGCCTTCCGCGTGCAGTCGCCGTGGTCGCTCAAAAACCCCAATGGCGACAATCCCAACGAAGAGGAAATCCTGAAGCCGATTTGTTTCGTTTTCGACTTCGCGCCCACACGTGCCTTGCGGCAGCTTTCCGAATATGGGATCGGCCTCTCGCCGGGCGAGTCAAACCCGGAGAACGCGGTGCGGGATCTCGTGTCGTTCCTCCCCGTGCTGGCTTACGACGGTGCAAACATGACCCAGATCGACGCGGGCGGCATCCTCGACATCGCGATGTCAGGAACCTCCGCCACCTTGCTCGCCCGCAAGTGGGAAAGCGCTCTTCTGGTGAATGTGGACAACGACACGCTCCGCCGGATCATGGATGATCCTGAAGCCATGGCCGCCGTGGGGCGCATCGAGGGCTGGCGGGCGCTCGGAGACAACATCCTCGAAACGATCATCAACAAGAGCGACAAGATCAAGGACCTCAAAAAGAAAGCCAAGGACGGGGAACTGACGAAGAAGGAGAAGCAGGAACTCAGCGAGGAAGAGAAGGAATTCAAGTCCAAGCGCAAGATGGTGCAGGAGAAGCTGATCAAATTCGCCACCCGCATCCCGGCGTTCATGTATCTCACGGATTTCCGCGAGAACACACTGCAAGACGTCATCACCAAGATCGAGACGGGCCTGTTTGAGACCGTTACTGGACTAACGGTGAAGGATTTCCACCTGCTTGTCGGGCTGAAGGTTTTCAATACCGAGCAGATGAACCAGGCGGTGTTCGCCTTCCGGCGTTACGAGGATACCTCGCTCCGTTACACCGGCATCCAGAGCCATGAGGGGCTGACGCACTACGGGCTCTATGACACGGTGGTGGCGAGAGACTGAGCGAGACTAGTAGTATAAATCGAACATGTATTTATTTCTCTGACACATTAAATTTCAGCTGCAAGAAAACGACTATGTCTGACATCGCCCACTACCACAAGATCGTCATCTCCCTCACCGAAACCATCCGCCTCATGGCCGAGATCGACGGTGTCATCGAAATCCACGGCGGCTGGCCCGGCGCTTTCCACACCCCAAGCGCGTAGCATGAGCCAGATCCTCCTTTACCAAAGCGAAGACGGGCGCACCAAGTTGGACGTGCGGCTGGAGAATCAGACCCTGTGGCTCAACCAAAAGCAGCTCACCGAACTCTTCGGCAAGGCCAAGGGAACCATCAGCGAGCACATCAAGCACATCTTCGAGGACGGGGAACTGGAAGAAATTTCAGTTGTTCGGTTATTCCGAACAACTGCCACCGACGGCAAGATTTACGAGGTTTCCCATTACAATCTGGACATGGTGCTAGCTCTCGGCTTCCGCGTGCGCAGCCCCATGGCCGTGCGCTTCCGCCAGTGGGCGGCGGACAAGCTCAAGGAATACATCACCAAGGGCTTCGTGCTCGATGACGATCGCTTGAAAAATCCGCAGGAAGGCAACGATTACTTCGAGGAACTGACCCGCCGCATCCAGGACATCCGCACCAGTGAGCGGCGCTTTTATCAGAAAATCACCGATATCTACGCCACCAGCATTGATTACGACAAAGATGCGCCGCTGACCCAGAGCTTTTACGCCACTGTCCAAAACAAAGTCCACTTCGCCATCCACGGCCAGACCGCCGCCGAGGTCATCCTCTCACGTGCCGACCGCACTCTGCCAAACATGGGGCTGACAAACTGGGAAGGTGCCCGCATCCGCAAATCCGATGTCACCACAGCCAAAAACTATCTGAACGAGAACGAGCTCCGCGCCCTGAACAACCTCGTGGAGCAATATCTCATCTTCGCCCAATCCCAGGCAGAGCGCCGCGTGCCAATGACCATGCAGGACTGGATTACGAAGCTGGAAGGATTTCTTACCCTCAACGACCGCGAAGTGCTGAAAAATGCAGGCAAAGTCTCCGCCGATCTCGCCAAAGAACATGCAGAAGAGGAATTCGTAGCATTCCGCCGAGAGAAGGATCGAACGCTCGAATCCGACTTCGACCAAGCCATTAAAAACCTGCCGCCTCATGACTGAGATCGACCAAGCCATCGAACACGGCAGCTGCCCGGGAGCGTTTGCGGGAGCTGGAAATGATATGAGCATGCACCCATCACTAGCGGATTTTGTCGGAATTCAGAAAGATACCCCCATCTACCACTACATGGGCCTAGAGGAATTTCACTGCCTCATGACTTAGATGACAGAAACCGGCTAGCCGAAAAGGAGCGGCACAATCTGAAGTTCTCCCCAGAAGAGCCAAACCACTTGGACATCCAGATTGGCGCAGGAACAGCAGGCGAATGGATCGATGAGTTGGTCATCGACCCAAGATCAATTCGCAGCCGTCTGGCGCACGCGTCCAGGTCGACGGCATCGATCGAGGCTACACTCCCACCAGCGTTTTTGTGGTCAAGTGTTTCATCGCAACATTTCCTCGAGTTCCGCCCAATAGTGGATTTGATGCATTCTATCTAACCCTCATCCGTTCAATCGCCGCCGCCACATCCGCCACCCGGAACCGGACGGACTTACCCATTTTGTAGTAGGGGATGAGGCCGGTGATCAGGACGAGTTCGGGGAGAATCACCGCTTTTGTATTTTTAGGCGGGATACGATACCGCTTTGGTTCGGAAAGTTCGCGGCACCCCGGCAAAACAGCCCGCGGGTGAACCAAAGCGGCGAATGATCGCACGCACTCAAAAGCGCTCCCTCATTCAACACAGAACCCGCCCCTTCGAGAAACCCAAGCAAGGAAGAATCGCCGTAAAAGTCATTAACCACCTTGGGGATGAGGTGATGAAAGTTTTCTGGTTATAGCGAATGTAGTGGTTATAGCGAATATTCGCTTGCCTTCTACGCGTCCTCAAGTATCCTAATCTCATGCTTACCACACGCACCAACCGATTGGATCCGTCCCTCATTCCGGAGGAAGCTTTGGCTCAACTGGCCAAAGTCTTCGCCGTGCCTGATCACGTGGCGCTGATTGACGCGCAGGGAAACCGCACTCACATCCCAGAGGTGCTTTTCGCCCATTTCGCGCGGATCGTGCGCCTGATGTCCGAGAAGAAAGCAATCGTAATGGTTCCGGAGGATGAGGCATTCACCACCCAGGCAGCGGCAAATTATCTTGGTATGTCGCGCCAGTATTTCGTGGGTTTGCTGGAGAAAGGGGAGATCGCCTTCCACCGGGTGGGAACCCATCGCCGGGTGACTTTCAAGGATCTCTTGGCGTATGAGAGGAGACGCGATCAGACTCGTCGCGCGGCAATGGACAAGCTGACGGATGAGGTTATTAAGGCCGGTCTCTATTTCCCCGATTCTGATCCGGCGCCACAACCATGAGGGCAGATTTCAAAGTCGTGCTCGATGCCTGTGTGCTGGCGAACTACAGCGTGGCGAACTTGCTGCTTTCACTGGGGGAAAAACCCCGGCTTTACCTACCCGTCTGGAGCGAAGAGATACTCGCCGAAACCCGCCGAACCCAGGTTGGGAGGCTAGAGTGGCCGGAGCGCATCGCGGACAGCTTCCAAACACAACTGCGCGCTGTTTTTCCTGAGTCCTTGGCACAAGGTTTCGAACACCTCATTGGCGAGTGCACTAATGACGAAAAAGACAGGCATGTGCTTGCGTGCGCGATCCATAGTAAGGCGGAAGTGATCCTGACCTTCAATCTGAAGGATTTCCCAGAGGAATCGCTTTCGCGCTGGCAGGTGAGCGCCGAGCATCCGCAAGATTATCTGATCACGCTTTTCCGGCTTGAGCCGTTGCAAGTCATGCAGCATCTGGGCGCAATCGCGGGCAAAAGGGGATGCTCGCTGGAAGACCATCTGATCGATCTCGGACGTTTCGTCCCCGCATTCTCCACCGTGGTTCTGGACGAGTTGGACTCGTAGTGCCATCCACCACCTTCATGAACTTCCTCATCTCTGTCTAGGGGTCAGATGCTTCATCGCGACATTTCTTCCGGTTCCGCCCTATGCGCGTATTTGACTCATTTTCATTCTATCCGATCCTCATCCGTTCAATCGCCTGCGCCACATCCGCCACCCGGAACCGGACGGCCTTGCCCATTTTGAAGTAGGGGATGAGGCCGGTGATCAGGACGAGTTCGGGGAGAATCACGGCTTTTATATTTTTAGGCGGGATACGATACCGCTTTGGTTCGAAAAGTTCGCGGCACCCTGGCAAAACAGCCCGCGGGTGAACCAAAGCGGCGAATGATCGCACGCACTTAAAAGCGCTCCCTCATTCAACCCAGAAAAAGAAATAGAACCGCCGATGGAAGTGACCACAAAGTAGCGTGCGCCGCAGGCTCTGGACTGCTGTGATTCTTGATTCACCGCTTTCAAGGGCGGCTTTGTTTGGCGGGACGACGGGTTGCTACCGGGTTGCTTCGTTTTTCCATCACTCACCCAAAAAGCGGCGGATAAGAACCGCCGCAGTCCAAAGCCTCCGGCGGTAGGGATAGGCACACGGACTTATGGTAAACGGTCTAGCCCAGCCTGTTCGAAACCGCGCTCCAATCCACCACGTTCCAGAACGCCGCGAGGTAATCCGCGCGCTTGTTCTGATATTTCAGATAGTAGGCGTGCTCCCACACGTCCACGCCGAGCAGCGGCTTGCCGATCTCCGCGTCGGGTATCACGCCTTTCATCATCGGCGCGTCCTGATTCGGAGTGCTGGTGATCGCGAGCTTGCCGTCCTTTTCGATCAGCCACGCCCAGCCGGAGCCGAAGCGGCTCATCGCGGCGGCGGCGAAGGCTTCCTTCATTTTCTCCACGGAGCCAAAAGCCGAATTGATCGCGGCGGCGAGATCGTCGGAGGGTTTGCCTGACTTCACGGCAGGCGCAAGCGACTCCCAGAAAAAGGTGTGGTTCCAGTGGCCGCCACCGTTGTTGCGCACGGTCGCCATCAGCTTCGCGTCCTTGATCGCATGGAGGTCACCGAGCAGCGCCTCAATGGTTTTTCCCTTCAGGTCTGCCGATGAGGCGACCGCCGTATTCAGGTTCGTGATATAAGCCAGATGGTGCTTGCCATGGTGGATGCCCATGGTCGTGGCGTCGATATGCGGCTCCAACGCATCCAGCGGATAAGCGAGATCCGGCAACGTGAAGCCGCCCCCCTCCTGCGCCTTCGCGGTTTGTGCGGAAACCAAAACACCCCCGACTGCAAAAGCGCCGGCTTTTATGAAATCACGTCGTAACAACATGCGACCAAATTTCCCCACCTTCCCCGCCAATGCAACCCACTTCTTCATGGCAAGGTGTGTGCCGGAAATCTGTGGGCGGCGGTAGGCTCGAACCGGGAAGGGCGGCGTTTTTTCGGGGAGCTGGTAGGCCCCCACCCATTTTCCCGAATCCCGCGCTTGCCCGCCGCGCCGGTCACACCTACACGCCGGGGCATGGCGACGATTAATTCGAACTTTTTGAAACTGAAAGCGGGCTACCTTTTTCCGGAAATCGCAAGGCGCGTGAAGGCCTACACCGAGGCAAACCCAGACAAGGCCGGCCGCATCATCCGTTGCGGGATCGGCGATGTGACCGAGCCGCTACCCTCCGCCGTGCGCGAGGCGATGCACGCCGCCATCGATGAGCAGGGCGACCGCGCGACCTTCAAGGGCTACGGCCCGGAGCAGGGCTACGAGTTTCTGCGGCAGGCGATCGTGGACAACCAATACGCATCCCTCGGCATCTCGGCGGACGAGGTTTTCATCTCCGACGGCTCGAAGTGCGACACCGGCAACATCCTCGACATCTTCGGCAAGGGCAACGTGATCGCGATCACCGATCCGGTTTACCCGGTCTATGTGGACACCAACGTGATGGCGGGAAACACCGGAGACGCGGATGAAAAGGGCGCCTATGCCGGTTTGCTTTACCTGGAGTGCAACGCAGCGAACGGATTCGTCGCCGAGGTGCCTTCGGAAAAGGCGGATCAAAAGGCCGACCTCATCTACCTTTGCTTTCCCAACAACCCCACCGGAGCCGTCGCCACGCGCGCACAGCTTGAGGCATGGGTCGCTTATGCCAAAGCGAACGACGCGATCATCCTCTTCGATGCCGCCTACGAGGCCTTCATCCAGGATCCGGAAATCCCGCGCTCCATCTTCGAGATCGAGGGCGCTCGCGATTGCGCGATGGAGTTCCGCTCGTTTTCCAAGAACGGCGGCTTCACCGGCATCCGCTGTGCCTATGTCGTCATCCCGAAAACACTCACCGGCGCGTCCGATACCGGCGAGCGCATCCCACTGCACCAACTCTGGAGCCGCCGCCACAGCACCAAGTTCAACGGCGCGTCCTACCCCGTGCAGAAAGGCGCGGCGGCGGTTTTTTCCGAAGAGGGCAAGCAACAGGTCGCGGAGCTAATCGAACATTACATGGGCAATGCGAAACTGCTGCGCGAAGCGTGCCTTTCGCTCGGACTTGAGGTCTTCGGTGGCATCAACGCACCTTACGTCTGGGTCGGTTGCCCGGACGGCCTCACGTCATGGGAAATGTTCGATAAGATGCTCGGAGAAGCGCAGGTGGTCATCACACCAGGCTCCGGTTTCGGCTCCGCAGGCGAAGGCTATTTCCGCATCTCCGCTTTCAATTCCCGCGCCAACGTCCTTGAGGTTTGCGAACGGCTCAAGACGCTCATCGCGTGATCCCCGAGCATATCCAGAACCGCAAGGGCGCGAGGAACACGGCTTCCGTTCCTCCCGCTGTGCTGGATCTCCTCAACCAGGGGCACATCGAGACCGTAAACCTCTGCGAATGGCTCGTGACCGACCAGTTGTCTCTGGCGAAAACGGTTTTCTCGCGGCGGGGCTGGAAAAAACTCATACCGCCGCTGCGTGCCCGTTTCACCGAAGCCCTACCTACGACCGCCCCGAAGAAGCTGGAATGCATCGGGCGCTTCCTCGCCGAAAGTTTCCCCTCGAAGCCCGAGGCGAAAGCGGCCATCGCCCTGCTGTTAGAGGAAGCCTCCGACATCGCGCGCTCATGGGGCGCTCATCTCATCGGCTCAGGGCACACTTTCACTCTCCGCGAGAAATTCCGCCAGATCCGCCCCTTCGCCGCCGATCCGAACATGAGCGTCCGCGAAATGGCATGGATGGCAATGCGCCCGGATGTGAACGCGAACCTCTCCGATTCCATCGCGATCCTCCGGGCTTTTGCGGTGGATAGCGATCCGAGAATCCGCCGCTTCGCCAGCGAGCTGACACGTCCGCGCGGCGTGTGGTGCGCTCATATCAAGGCACTCAAGGAAGATCCATCCCTCGGCATCCCCTTGCTTGAGCCGATGCGCGCCGATCCCTCGAAATACGTCCAGACCTCCGTGGCAAACTGGCTCAACGACGCCTCGAAAAGCGACGCTTCACTGGTTTCCGAAACCTGCTCACGGTGGAGCGAGGAGAGCCCCACACCGGAAACCGCAAGAATCGTGAGGCGCGCCATGCGAACCCTGCGGAAAGTTTGATCTGCCGTATCATATTTCCTTTTCTCCGTCCTTGCGGCGATGCTGGCGGCGTGTAAAAAACGGATATGAAATCCATCAAGGCGACAGTGCTTGCCGCTATCTCTTCCTTGCTCTGCCAGTGTGCCTTCAACTCGTCATCGGGTGCCGGCGGCCCGCCGAACATGGGCGGCCCCACCGTGGAGGAGCGCAACGCCTCCATCGCCAGCGAAGCGACCGGTGATTTTTATTACGGAAGGCGCTATTATGTGCAGAAAACGCGTTTCTGGGGCTACCTCCGCAATCCCCGCCAGTTCGCCGACAAGGCGAAACTCGTCATCATCCGCGAAGACCGTAAACTCAACCCCGACCGCTTGCCAGAAAACGGGCCGGACGGACAACGGTACGGTTTTGATCAAAACTACGAATACCGGATGCGCGGCAGCTACACGGGCGAGACATCCTACGATCCGAACAGCAATCAGATCCTGCCCGTATTCCTCCTGACCGGATATGAGGTGGTCAATCGCAATCCCGGCTGGCTATTCAGTCCTTCCGACCATTACAATCCTCTCAGTATCACCTTGCGCCCCCGGTAATCCTTTCCATACATGATCGTCAAAAGGCACACAACAAGCGGGGAGAAAATCAAGCCTAGGAAAATCGGCGATGCCCCTTCGATCGGCGATGTGCCACATACTTCAAACGCCAAGCCGCGAGAGCACAAGAGGAGGTCTGTCCGCCCTCCAAACAAAAAAAAGTTACCAAAGCATTTTCTCGTATTGTCTGTTCTCGCCTGCTTTGTCGCAGTGAGCTTGATCGTATTCATAAAAAATTACCTCGAGAAAGCCCTGTAAAAACAAAGGCCGAGGAACCAAACCGGACGTGGCGGTTTATTTATTAGCCAGCGATGGAACGCGGAGTTCTCAAGCTGTCTCTGGCTGCACGTCGGGCACCGAGGGACCGGTGGCTTGCATGAAGCGGATCTTGGCGCGGAGGATCAGGGTGCCGAGGCAGAAATCCGCAAGGGGGAGCACGACGTTGAAGTTCTTGTGCATGTAGCGGTGGTGCAGAAGATGGTGGCCGTTGAGCTTGCGGAACCATGTGGGCTTCTCCACACGGCGCGCCTTGGGCAGGTGCATGCACCAATGGATGTATTCGTAAAAACCGTAATAGAGGGCGAAAGCCGAAGCCCCTCCGACGACAAAGCCCCACTGCCCAATCGCCCATGAAATCAGGGCGAAGGGAACCGTACCAATCAGGATCAACACCGGACCGTTCCACCAAGCCATCGGAATGGTTTCCTTGTCCTTCTCGTGGATGAGGTGGTAGGTCTGGTCCGCCTTGAATACCTGATGGTGAACCACGGCGTGCGCCTTGAAAGCGTAGCGGAAATTCCAAATAGGGCGGTGCATCACATACTTATGCAGAGTCCATTCAAAAAAAGAGGCGAAAACCACACCTACCGCGAGACCCGCGAGGCACCAGAGGATAAAAGCAGTCATGATTTGGGGAGTGTCCAACAGCGGACGGCGACGAAGTAAGCCCTCTCCGTGGCGTTCACAAGCTTTGCTTTCGATTTGATTACAGAGAATCGGGAAAACCCCTCCCCGTAACGCGCCTGTCCGAAATGATTCCTTTTTTTACGCGATCACGGTTTACCATCCCGAACCGGTGCCTTGGACTCACGGCGATCAAGCTAGGGAAAAGCCAAGCCCGTTTTCCCTTTAAGCAGGGCAAGAGCAGGCTGGGTTCATGGATGGAAAAAATTTCAACCACGGAGGACACAGAGAACACGGAGGTCTTGGTTCGAAACCTGTAAGTATGGCAGAAGAGCCTCTGTGTTCTCCGTGTCCTCTGTGGTAAAATTCAAAATTAGCCGGATTTTCACTCCCTAGCTTGATCGCCCTGGCCCTGGACTCCCGAATCTCGCCTTGCCCATCCGCCGGAGACGCTTTACAGCGGCACGCATGTCGAAGAAACCTGTAGTCCTAATCATTCGCGACGGCTGGGGCACGAATCCCGGCGGCAAGGCCACGGCGGAAAAGGATGGCAATGCCGTGATCCTCGCCAACACCCCTTTCACCGACGAGGTGCTTTCCCAATACCCGCATTCATTCCTCAGCGCCTCCGGCCTCGATGTCGGGCTACCCGAGGGACAGATGGGGAACTCGGAAGTCGGCCACCTAAACCTGGGCGCCGGGCGGGTCGTTTACCAGGATTTCACCCGAATCAACAAGGCGATCACCGAGGGCACCCTCGCCGATAACGAGGTCTTCAAGCGCGCGATGGAAGCATCGAAATCCAGCCGTTTGCATCTGATCGGACTGGTTTCCGACGGCGGAGTCCACTCCCATCAGGATCAGCTCATCGCCATCACCAAGCTGGCCGGCGCGGCGGGCGTGAAGGATATTTTCATCCATGCGATCACAGATGGACGCGATACCTCACCCACGGGTGGCGCGGCGTTCCTTTCGAAGGTTGAGGATGAGACGGCAAAAGTCGGCGCGAAGATCGCCACGGTCGTGGGGCGATATTTCGCGATGGATCGCGACAAGCGCTGGGATCGTGTGAAGCTCGCCTGGGATGCGATCGTGCACGGAATCGGCGCGAAAAAGGAGATCCTCGCCTCCGAAGCGGTCGCACAGGTTTATGAAACGCAGGCGAAAACCGACGAATTCATGCCCGCCATGGTCTTCGCGGAGCCGGACACGCAGCGCGTCCGCGACGGCGACGTGGTTCTCTTCTTCAATTTTCGCGCCGACCGCTCGCGCGAGCTTTCCGAGGCTTTCCTGAAAGAGGATTTCACCGGCTTCGACCGCAGAGCCGTTCCGAAAGTGCATTATGTGACCCTCACCGTTTATGATGAGACCTATCCCTGCGAAGCGATTTTCTCACCGCAAACGCTCGATATGACGCTGGGCGAGACGGTCGCCGCCGCCGGTATGAAACAGATGCGGATCGCGGAAACGGAGAAATACCCGCACGTCACCTATTTTTTCAACGGCGGGGTCGAAAAAGAGAACAAGGGCGAGAAACGTTTCATCATCCCCTCTCCGAAGGACGTGGCTACCTACGACCTCAAGCCGCAGATGTCGGCCGAGGAGGTGACCTCCACGGTGGTGGAAAACCTCAAGGACTTCGATCTCGTGATCCTGAATTTCGCCAACCCTGACATGGTCGGCCACACGGGCGTCATTGAGGCAGCGGTGAAAGCGGTCGAGACCATCGACGCTTCCGTGAAAGCCATCGTCGAGCAGACCCTTCGCCTCGGCGGCAAGCTCCTGATCACCGCCGACCATGGCAACTGCGAATACATGCGCAACCCCGACGGCTCGCCGAACACGGCTCACACCACAAACCCCGTGGAGATCATCTATGTGGCCGACGACGCCTCATCCCGGAAAATGCGCGATGGCATCCTGGCCGATGTAGCACCCACCCTGCTGGAAATGCTGCGCCTCGATCAGCCCGCGCAAATGACAGGCAAATCACTGCTCGTTTAGCAGGAATACCCGCCCACCTGACGAACTTCAAACCCTGCGTCCAAGTTTCTGGGGCAACAAGCGCGCCATCAAGATGCTTTGCGCGTCCGGATGATTTCCGGAAAGTCAGATGACCAAACGGAACGTGAGGTTCACCCTCGGTGAGGAAACCTTCGCTGTTTTAGGGAGCTGGTGGTGCCAGTGGCGTTGGGTTTCGCCAGCCATCACGAGTAGGCTGCCGTTTTCGAGAGAAACGGAAACGGTTTCCCGCGTGCGCTTATGCCGGAAGGAGAATTTCCGCTCCGCTCCGAAACTCATGGAAAGGATGGGGGCGCAGGGCGCTAGGGATCGCTCGTCGTCGGAGTGCCAGCCCATGCCTTCGCCGCCGTCTTGGTAGAGATTCAGCAGGCAGGAATTACAGGTCGCGCCGGAGATTTTTTCGGCCACGGTTTTCAGGGAAAGGAGGTGCTCCGTCCATGGGTGAGCGTGCTTCATCGTACCGGAGTAGGCGTAGGGACGCCCGCCGTCCGCGAACCACGCGACCTTGCGTTTCGTGACGATACGTTTCCCGAAGATCACGGACTCGTCATGTTCCCACGGGATCTCCGCGATCAACCGAGCAAGGTGGCCTTCGCTTTCATCGGGCGTGAAAACGGGTCCATGGTAAGTCACCACCCCATCGCAAGGCAGGAGGTTTTCCGCGGGATCGGCAGGAAAGAGCTCCATCGATCAGGCTTCGAGACCTTTTACCGCCTTTGGCTTTGCGGCGATCTTGGCTTGTTTTTCGAAATGCTCGACGAGCATGGCGACCGCCCCAAACAGGATGAACAGCATCATCACGCCGTAGAAAACCCAGATCGCACCCTTGCCGGCGGTGAAGCCGTAATTGTGGAGACCCACACCGAGGAAGTTCACGTGCCACCACGAGAACGCCACGATGCAGGCGGTGAACAGCGAGGCGAGATGCAGCCCCCATTCCTTAATGATGCCGCCCATGCGGGCGTGGAGGATGGCAAGCGTCCAGAGCACAATCATCAGCGCGCCGTTTTCCTTCGGATCCCAGCCCCAGAAGCGCCCCCACGAGTAGTTCGCCCAGATGCCGCCAAGCACCGTGCCGACGAGCGAGAGGAACACGGTGAGACAGATGCAACCGTAAACCGCCTTGGTCAGCGAGCGCCGCAAATCCTTGTTGCCTCCATCCAGGTTCAGGCCGCGCATCAGCACATACCCACAGGAGAGCATGGCGGCAAGCAGACCGGCGGAATAGCCAAGCGTGATGGTGATCACGTGGGTCGCCAGCCAGAAGTTCGAGTCCAGCACCGCGACGAGTGGATCGAGGTGGTCGCCCGCATCGCCGACCTCATAACGCCTCGCCAAGATAATCAGGGCGGTGCCCAGGATGGGCGCGAGCCCGAGGGCGAAACGTTTGCGCGACATCCACTCGACGAGGAGCGAGAAGATCACTCCGGTCGCTCCGATGAAGATAATCGTGTCATAAAGGTTGCCCACCGGAGGACGGTGCATGATGAGGCAGCGGATCACGATCGCTGCCACGCAATACACCGCGCCGATGACGGTGAAACCGAGCGTCGCCCATGAGAGGATTTTCCCCGCTTTTCCGGAGCCGATGCCCCACATAGCCAGCGCGCTGAGCGTGCCTAGGAGGAACCAGACCAGCGCGTTGAGGAAGTAGTCTGTTTTGAAATAGGAAACCTCCATGCCGATGCGCTGCAGCTCCCCGCGCGAGTCTGCACGTTTCTCGATGCGTTCCTTGAACTCCGCGAAATGCTTGCGGAACTCCTTCTCGGAAACAGGCACGGAGCGCACCGCCGTCTCCATCAGCTTGACATCCGCGATGGCAGATTCCGGATCTTTCGATTCCATGGTCATCACGCCCATGATCGCGTTGCCTGCGGATTGCCATTGCGTGTCGGAGGCGTTTTTTGGAGGCAGGAAAAACATGCCATACTTCGAGTAGTTCGCGGCGTTGAGCACCTGCTGGAGAAGATCCTGAAGCCTCGGTTCGACCTCCCTGCTCTCGCTCTGCGCGGCAGCGATCTCACTGCGGAGCTGCGGAGCGGCGGTCATCACCGCGCTGAGGTCGGCGCGCTTGTCGGCCACGGTTTCGCTTCCTGTTCCACGCAGCTCGACCCCACGCCGGGCGAAGGAAAAGTATCCCAACAGGCTCTCATAGTTGCGGATGTTGTAGGCGAGATCGATGACCTGCTGTTGCATCGGATCGCGCTGCTTTTTCTCGATGGGTTCGTAGGATTGCGCGAGTTCGATGAGCTTTTGGATGCCCGGCTCGATCTCCGCGTAGCTGTAACGGTCGCGGCGTCCTTTCGTCTCTATGGAAATGGCTTCAAGAACCTGAGAATTATCCACGCGGAAGGTAGGCAGGTTCACCGCGAGTTCGGGGCGGAACAGCGTGTCCATCAGCCACTCGGTGGGCTTGATCTTGTATTCCTCACCGCCCTTGCCGAGCACCTTCATCGAGCGCGCGCCGTGCAGTTGGAGCATCTTGAAACCGGCGAAGGTGGAGAAAGGCTTGATGCGCCCTCCGTCCTGCAGTGGCAGGGACTCGACAACCTCCACGCTTTCCTTTTCCCATGGAACGTAGCCCTCAACCTTCTGCGGATCGCCCTTCGGCCTGTTGTCGATCAGCATGTTCACGAACACAACGGCGAGAGCGCCCGCCGCGAGCACCGCCACTACCCATTTACCCCAGACCGAATTCTTATGCTGCATGGTTTCTTTTTCTTGAGGCGGCCGCAAGATGGCCGCCGAGTTTGGTGAGGAACGTCACGAGCATACCGAACGCGACGACATAAAGACTGTATTCCGGCCAATGGTCGGCCGGGTTCCGGACGATCTCAAACACGGAATACATGTTCTCCCCCGGCTTCGCGCCCGCAGGCCCGTAGCTGGCTTGGAAAAAGGTGTAACCCTCATATCGCATCGGCTCGTTCATCTGGATGCGGATCTCCGCCTCGCGTCCGTTCTCCACGCGGGTGACGTCGCTGATGAATTTCGCGGGCCGCGAGGTGCCGGGATGGAAATCCGCGGTGAACTTGTCGAGCTTCACCTCGAAGGGCATCGGCCAGAGGCGTTTCCTCATGTCGATGGTGAAATTCCTCCCGTCCACCGTGGCGGTGAAAGGGTGAAACTGCCCGCCCCAGAGGATGAAGGGATCCGATTTCGAGCCATCTGCCTTCACGATCCGCGCATAGCAGCCCGCCACGTTTCGCTCCGTTTCCACGAAGCTGTCGATTTCGCGCAGGTAGTATCCGTCCACCACGAGTTCGCGGTTGCGCGGCGCGTTGATCAGCTCGCTCTCCGGCTGGCAGTTGCCGAGGTATCCGGAAATCTCCAGCGAGAGCGGCAGCTCGCCGAAACGCAATATCCGCGGATTGCCAGCTGTTAGACCTTCGAGAAATCTTCCCCGGATCACATGGATTTTACCGGTATCGCCGTCTTTCGACTCCGCCACCTCGACCACATACTCGTGGTAATCTTCGGCGACGTTGCTGGTCTCGTTCTCGTAGATCGCCATGTTGCCGCGTTCCGAGAAATGGTGCGCTACCCCGCCGCCAAGCAGCATGAAGACGATGCCGAAGTGGGAGATCAGGTTGCCCGCCTGCCTCCAGCCCTTACGGATGCGGATGATGCCGCCGAGGATCATGTTCACCAGCAACAGCGCGGAAACGTAATAGCCGCCGGGTAGGATGATGGGCACCTTCTTGCCGTTCAACTCAGGGATCAGCCATGGCGATTTCCAGCTGAAATACTTCGTCAGCGTCGGGTAGAGGCCGGCGTCGATCTGCTCGAGAGTCGCCAACCAGGTCAGCACCAGCAGCAGGAGCAGCGTGGCGGTGGCCACATGGAATCCGGAGAGGAAATCATAGGCGATCCGGAGTGCGGAACGGCTCTTCGCTGGCGTTTGTGTTTCGGTTTCCATTTTTAATCAAAAATCTAACGGACTATCTCAAGGCTCGCGGCGAAAGCTCTCAGCGCGGCTTTCTCGGTCTCCACCTCGGCCTGCGGGCCGATCATTTTCAGGGTGAGTATCTTTCCATCGACTTGCGCGATCACGCCGGCGAGCCCGTAACCCGGCTTCGGGGGAGCACCCATGCCGGAGGCATATTCACCGGAGGCCTCGACCCAGATGCCCTCCGTTCCTGCGATGGGGGTTTTCTCGGCGAGATTGAATTCTTCAGGGCTTAGCGGCGCAACACCGAATTGGCCGCGCCAACGGTTCACGTTATCGGCCACCGAGCCGGAGGCGAGGGAGACATAGACCTCGCCCATGCCGGAGGCTCCGAAGCGGTAGTTCAGCTCGCGGAACTGCGCGGGCGGCAGGACCAGCCAGTTTTCCGGCGGGCTGCCTTTGACCGGGGAAGGCTGGGCGTTGCGGAAACGCTCGTCGCTGGAGGCGAAGAGTTTGTTTTCCCTGTCCTTGGTGGTCAGCGGTCGGGTTTCCTCCACCTCCATGGGCGCGGAATCCTTCTCACATGAAGTGCAGATCAGGCTGATTCCAAGGATGAATGGGCGTATCGTCATGGGGCTGCGGGAATAAGGCGCGGACAGGAAAGACCGCAAGCTAAATCCCATTTTAATACGCCGCGAATCAGGGCGTGTTTCAACCATCTTCGCCCTTGGCTTCATTGCCGCCCTGCCGTTCACTGCGGCACCCGTGGACAGCATCCGATACTACAACCGCCTCACCGGCACGCACGAGACCGAGGAGATCTACGGCGAAGGCTTCCTGCGCTGGGCTTACGGGAATCCGTTAGGAAATCTTTCCCTGCACGCCTTCGTGAAACGGCCCGCGTTCTCGAAGTGGTATGGCTGGCGGATGTCGAAGCCAGAGTCCGCGCAACGCGTCTTACCGTTCATCGCAAAATACGGCCTCAATCCCGACGATTTCGCGGAAACGCCCGGTTCTTTCCGCAGCTTCAACGAGTTCTTTTTCCGCAAGCTCAAGACCGCCGCCCGCCCCATCGATGCCGCGCCCGTCGTCTTTCCGGCCGATGGACGCCACCTCGGCTTCCCGGATATTTCCGCGATCGATTCCTTCTTTGTGAAAGGCCAGCGCTTCGATCTCGCCGGGCTGTTAGATGATGCCGCGCTCGCCGCGAAATACGCGAAAGGCGCGCTCGTTCTCTCCCGCCTCTGTCCGGTCGATTACCACCGCTTCCACTTCCCCGCCGCCGGCACACCTTCGGAAACACGCCTGATCAACGGCCCGCTATTCTCCGTCTCACCCATCGCGCTCGCCCGTAACCTTTCCTATCTCTGGACGAACAAGCGCACTCTCACAGAGTTGAAAACAGAGGACTTCGGAACCATCCTCCTACTCGAAATCGGAGCCACTTGTGTCGGCACGATTCAACAGACTTTTACACCCGGACAGCCCGTGGCAAAGGGAGCGGAGAAAGGATACTTTGCATTCGGCGGCTCCTCAACGATCACAATCTTCGAGCCTGGAGCCGTAGCTCTAGCAACTGACCTGTTGGAACATTCCGCAAGGCAGACCGAGCTCTATGCGAGGGTGGGTTCCATGATGGCGACCGTCCCCGCTTAGCCGCTGTCTGGAAACTCTAGAAATTTCCTAATTTTTAAGACAGCCTCTTAGGGATCAGAAAGGGATCTGGTCGTCATCGAAATCGTCATCTTTCCGCAAATCCGAAGCTGAAGGCTCCGAAGAGGCAGGTGGCTCCTGGGAATATTCGTCGCTGCGTGATCCACCACCACCACCACCACCGCTGCCGCCCTCCAGCTTCCAGCAGGAGAGATTCACGTAATACTTGCCGTTATACTCGTTGCCGCGGATGTCGAAGTTCACCTTCACGTCGCTACCCTCCTTGAAATTATCAAGGATCGCGCACTTGTCCTTCACCATCTCGAACTTCAGATCCTGCGGATACTTCCCGTCACCTGTCGTGACAACAAATTCGCGCTTGGAAAAGCCGCTTGGAAAATTTTGCGTATCGCTGATCAATTTGATTTTGCCACTTGCTTCGTACATGGCCTGATTTTCGCCAGACGAGGTCGCATGTCAAAACCGTTCGTAGGGATTTCACGCCATCTTGCGCCAGTGATGAACCGTTTGGTTCCTTGGGGTCGCTTTGACAGGATTTTTCTTCCCTGCGGTGGCTCGCTGAGAGTGGGATTCGCCAACTCGTCCCATTTAGACCGTTTGCCAAAAGTCCGCGCGCAAAAGGTGACAACAAAGTAGCGTGCGCCGCAGGCTCTGGACTGCTGTGATTCTTGTTTCACAGCTTTCAAGGGCGGCTTTGTTTGGCGGGACGACGGGTTGCTGCCGGGTATCTTCGTTTTTCCATCACTCACCCAAAAAGCGGCGGATAAGAACCGCAGCAGTCAAAAGCCTCCGGCGGTATGGATCTGCGCACGGACTTATGGCAAATGGTATAAAGTTGATAACGGTCAGCTAAACCTACGGACACGGATCACGCCTCTGATCTATGAAATCAAGAAAGGCCTTACGCTCTGTGAGTAAATCAGTATAAATTCCGGCAATTGGGGTCGCGTCCTTCACGGTGCCTTTCAGCCACTCTCTGGAGGTATCCTCTAGGAATGCACAGAGCGCAGATAGTCGTTCGGCTCCCAGCGAAGAGGCTCCCCCCTTGAGTGAGTGTGCCGTCCTGGATGTGAGTTCCAGGTTCCCGGCGACCATGGCCGCCCGGATATCCTCGATCTTGCGAAGCGAGTCGTCGCGGAACAGGAGGAGGATCTCGTCGAGGGCCGTGATATTACCGGAGAGGCTCGACTCCAACGACGTAAAGACAGCTTCGTTGAAGACAGGTGGCTTGGAATCCTTGATTGTGGGAATTTCCATTGGTGTTTTCTGTTTGGAGGACAGGCGCGTTTCGGGGACGAAGGATTCCATCATGCGGGCGAGTTCGTCGCGAGTGAAGGGCTTTAGGATGACAGAACGCATCCCCGCTTCAAGGCATCTGGTCACCGCATGCTCAGAGGAGTCCGCGGTGCAGCCGATGATGACCGGGGCGGGATGACCCGCGCAAGAGTCCGCGATGATCATCTTCGCAGACTCAAATCCATTCATAACGGGCATGGAAAGATCCATAAGCACGAAAGCGAACGACCGGCCACCGCATTCACGAACGGCTTCTAGACCGTTCTCAACGGCCGTCACCTGGCAGCCGATGCTGGTCAGGTGCTCCGAGGCCAGCATGCGGTTGATCACATTGTCTTCCGCGACGAGGACACTCAATCCCCGTAAGCCGACGTAACATTCATCCGCCGGGCGGGAAACCATGGACAGGGGTTCTTGGTAGGCGGGCAAGGTCAGGGGCAGCAAAACCATCACCGAAGTGCCTTTTCCTATTTCGCTATGGATGGAAATCTCACCGTGAAACAAGTTCACCAGCTCTTGTGTGATGGGCAGGCCCAGTCCGCTGCCTTCCACGAAGCGATTGCGGGACGAGTTGATTTTCACAAACGGAGTGAACAGCAGGCTGATGTCACGACCCTCGATGCCGATCCCGGTGTCTTCGACCGATACCCGCATTCTTTTCCCCGCCCCCCTACATTCCGCCCCTTCGTCTCCGGCCAAATCAAGGGTGACTCTCACCGATCCCGAATCGGTGTATTTAATGGCGTTTGAGACTAGATTGCCGATGATCTGCCGCAGCCTGAGATCGTCTATGATGACTCTCTCCGGAAAATCATCAGAAATCACCAGTTGTAAAGCGATCCCCCTGCGTGCGGTCTCGATACGGAAGGGGGAAAGCATATCATCCAGCATTTTCCTAATGTCGATCTCAGCGGGGTGCATCTGCACCGCCCCGCTTTCAAGTTTGGCGATCTCCAGCAGATCGTCAAAGAGACGCAGGAGGTCGCGCCCTAATCTTTGGGCGGATAGCGCGAGATCTTTATTGGCGGAATCGAGCCTCCCGCTTTTGACCATCAGCTCGAGCGTGCCCAGAACGCCGTGCATCGGTGTCCGCAGCTCATGGCTCAGGTTCGAGATGTAGAGGGTCTTGTCCTTGCTGGAGGATTCGGCCTGAATTTTCTGGGAAATGAGGTGGCTTTCCCACGCCCTCTGCACGGTGATGTCATTGATGATACCAAGCACTCCCGATACCTCGCCCCGGTTATCGGTTAGGAGGATCCGCGACAGCTGAAGGGTGCGGTTCTGGTTCAGACCAACCGTGGAACATACCAGTGATTCCTCCGTGCTGAAGGGCAAGGTGAAAAACGAAAGGGAAGCGCGGTTGACCGGATTCAATGCTTCAGTAACCGGCCGTCCAATGATCGCGCTTGCCGGCTCTCCGCAGAATGTGGATCCCGCACGGTTGATCAAAGTGATGCGCCCCAGTGGATCGGTGAGGAAGATCACTTGTTTGAGGCTGTCGAGAATCGCCTGTTTGCGTTTCACGTTCTCCAGCAACGTCCACTCTGCCTGCGCCCTACCCAGCGCACCGGCGATGACCTCCGCGCAGCTACCCAAGAAATCGATATGCAACGGGCTTGATCTTTTGCCGAAGCCCGGATTCATAACGGCGATGACCGCTTTGAGTGCACCGCCGACCCGCATGGGCATCCAGATGATACAATCCGCGCCAAGCAACCAGTCCTCGGTTCCCCGAAGCTGGAGGGGTTCCTCCATCCCGTCAGCTCCAGTCACCATGGAAACCCCGTCAGCAAGCCACCGCTTGATTTTCATTTTTCCAATGATCCGCGTCAAAATCCGTGTCAAATGATCCCGGTGCTCGCCGGGGCTCTCCATCCACTGGCTGCGGAACCCCTCCGGTGCATCACCGATGAGGATAAGGTCGGCGGCCGTGGCAGAACAGAAATCGGCGATTTCGGGCATGGAGCGTGCGACAGCTTGTTTATAGCTTTCCAGATCCACGAAACGGGAGGAAATGCTTTTGAGTAGTAGCTGCGCCTCTGACCTCAGGTGCGCGCCTGACACATCCATCGTACCACCGTACATCCTGACTTGATTATTGGCTCCCGGCGGATCCTCCACCCACCAAGCGCGCAGGTAACGCCAAGCACCGCCTGCCCCCCTGAGCCTACACTCCAGGCTCTTGGAATCGGGGGAATCCCCTCCATGACCGGCCACCACGGCTTCCACCCGCGCAAGATCCTCCGGGTGAACCCTACCCTTGAATTCCTCGAGTTCGATCTCCCTGCCGTCCCAGCGAACACCCAAGAGGCGGTTCCAGCCGGATACCATATTGACCCTTGTTCCGTTCCTTTCCAGTTCCCATACCGCGATTCCCGTCGCATCGACGGCCTTCTGGAGTAGAAGGCGCATTCTCTTGTGTTTGAACTGCTCATCGTGCAGTGCCTGGGTTCTACGCCTGGACATTTCCGCATTGGTGAAAAGCTCCGCCAGCATCCGGACCAGGGTGAGTTGCTCTGTCGACCAATCCACGTGATGTCCGACGGCGTCGAAGCCGACAAAACCGAGGCATTGTTCCCTGTAAATCATCGGCACCGCGACGAGAGTAGAGATGCCTTGGGGTTCGAGAAGCTCTCTGAGCGCTCCGCATTCAGGTAGTCCCTGCACGGAGGGGATGTGGACGATTTCCCCCCTCAAATGAACATCCAGCCAATCCTCCTCGATGCCCTCCATGGGAACGCACTGGAGTTCATGGATCATCGGCTCAATTCCATGCCCACACCATTCGTGCGTATTCTGGACCGTTTTGCTGAAAAAGTCATAACTCATGACATAAGCCCTGTCCACGCTGGTAAACTTGCCGGTCATGGCCAGCGCTCGGTTGATTTCCGCGTCGATGTTTTCGGGGAGGATGTTCACGAATGTGATCGCGAGATGCATCAGGAAATCCCCAAAGGAATCCTGCACCCCCGCAGGCGGGGCTGCGCACGAAAGAGGTTCTTTATCTGTGCCGGGCATTGGATGGTGTTTGTGCGGCTTGGCTACCAATCAATACTCCGTCGAACTTACTATGCTTTACGCCCTAGCGTGTGCGGCGGCTCGGTTTTTCCCTACGGCGGCGGTCTGAAGCGTATCCATGAGAGAATGAACGTCGAAAGGCTTCGAAATATAATCGTCCATTCCCGTCTCAAGGCAACGGGTTCGCTCCCCCTCCAGCGCGTTCGCGGTCACGGCGATGATCCTGACAGGTGCGCGTCCGGGATGTATTTCCTTCTCGATGCTGCGGATGCGTCTTGTGGCTTCATATCCATCCATCAGCGGCATCTGGCAATCCATCAATATGGCATCAAAGGTTTCCTGCCGGAACATTTCCACGGCTTCGATCCCATTGCCCACGAAAATCCCGCAGCACCCGAGTTTTTCGAGATAGATCCTGACGACCATTGCGTTGACTGGATTGTCCTCGGCAACAAGAACCTTGAAGCCCAGTGGGCCGATCTCCGTGTCAGCGGGTGTCGTTTCGGCGGCGGCTTGCCCGTCTGGGAAAATCGCCTCGCGAATCTGCTTGCGGCGCAACGGGCGGGCAAGGCAACGCACCCCCATATCATTGGTGTCCGCGCCCGGGCAGGTGAGGATGATGCGCGGTTTGCCCCCGCCGCCCCCATGCGGTTTTTCCATCACAAAGTCCTTTGCCCGCCCTCCGAGCCACGTACCGTCGAGGAACAGCACATCCGGCGGCGACACTCCATCCGCCAACATCCCGTCCAGATCGCTGAAGTTCGGAATTTCCAGCAGCCCCTCTTCAAGCCCGCCCATCGCCAAACGAATCGCCTCTCTATGGAATGGGTCGGGATCCGCGATCCAAATACGGATTTTACCATATTGTCGAAGATGTTGATCGGAGGCCTGCCCGGTGGCGGCGTTAAGAGGGATGCTGAACCAAAAGCGAGACCCGACGGATTGCCTATCCACGCCAATTCGCCCTCCCATCATTTCGACCAGCTTCCTGCAGATCGCCAGCCCCAGTCCGGTCCCGCCCGCCCGGCGTGTGGATGAGTTGTCGATCTGGCGAAATGGCTCGAAGATCACCGAGCAGTCCGCGGCGGCGAGTCCGATACCGGAATCCATTACAGCGAACTCGATTTCCTCATCGGCCGGTTCCACACGGATCACCACATGGCCCGTTTCTGAGAATTTGATGGCGTTGCCCGCCAAGTTAAGGAGCACCTGGCGCAGCCTTCCGGCGTCGCCTATTATTTTCGCCGGAAGCTGCGGATGGATCAAGATGACCAGTTCCAGTCCCTTATCTGCTGCGTCCAGCGCCAACAGATCGGCTACCCCGTCCATGAGTTCATCAATGGAAACCTCCTCCTCCCCTAGCCGAATCAAACCGGCCTCCACTTTGGAAAAATCAAGGATATCCTCGATGATCCTGATGAGGGCGCGGCCGCTATGGATTACCGTGTCGATCATCTCGATCTGAGGCGCGGCCAAGGGGCCTTCCCTGAGCACGCCGGCCATGCCCAGCACGCCGTTCATGGGGGTGCGGATTTCGTGGCTCATCATCGCGAGAAATTCGCTCTTGGCCTGGTTCGCCGTCTCAGCGCGGTCGCGGGCGGCCCGCAGCTCCTCTTCAACCTCCCGGCGGCGCTCTTCCTCACGCTTCGCCACGATCATGCTGCTGATCGCCGCATTGAAGGGGTCGAGCTCCTCCACAACCTCGTGATCGTAGCCACGTGGCCGGTTGACAAGACCGATGATGCCCACCATTTCCAGGCCGTGGAAGACGGGAAGGCAAAGAAAGCAGCATGCGTGCGTTTGCTCGCCCATGGAAAATCCGGGAACTGCATCACAAACGCAATCGTTGGCGATCACCACGTCTCTGGCGCTTAGAGCCTTCCCGATCAACGCCTCGATTTTTTCAAATCCAAAACAGCCAAGTCCCAATAATGCGTTCAACCCATCCACATCATCATCCGATGACGCGCCGATGATCCCGTAGCTCTTGAGGCAAGGCTTGCCAGCGAGGTCGTTGAGTATTTCGCCAATAAAGCCGGTTTGGCTGCCCGTGTGAGCTACGACGATATCTGTCATTTCGCCGAACACCGATTCCAGCCCCCCCTCCGCGGCGATGAAATGGCTCTGGGCGCGGCGGATGCGGTTGATAAGCTGCGTGCGCTTGAAAGAAGCCTGTTCGGCTCTTTTGCGAATCTGGATATCCATCTGGGTGCCAACCATGCGCAGCGGCTTTCCGTCGCCGGCCACCGCGACGACCCGCCCCACATGTTGCACCCAATTCCATCTGCCATCCTTGCATCGGAGGCGATGTTCCGAAACATATTCCCGGACCTCCCCTTTCATGCAGCGCCTGACCGCCGCGCTGGCTTCGGGGTAATCGTCCGGATGCACCATCGAAGCCCAGCTTTCCGCCCGGTCTTTCCACTCGCCCGGTTGGTATCCAAGCATGGCCAGCAGCGCGTCCGTGTAGATCACCCTGCCGGTATCCAGATCCCAGTCCCACACACCCAGACCCATGCTCCCTAGCGCCAGCTTCCAGCGCTCTTCAGTTTGCCTTAGCTCGGAGCGCGCGACTTCGAGTTCGGTGATATCAAGCACGGTGCCGATCATCGAGATAGGGGTGCCGTCGGCTTGCATCAGCACCTCCGCGTTGCATTTCAGGTGACGGATGTCGCCGCTCGGACGGATGATCCTGTAATGGATCGCCAACGGCATGCCTGTCGCTATCGAATCGGTGATGGCCTGCATGACACGATCCAAGTCATGGGGATGCATGGAGCGCTGGAAAAAATCCATATCCACTTCGATTTCACGCGGTTTGTAACCGTAAATCCTGAACTTTTCGTCAGACCAGTCGAGCCTGCCGGATTCCAGATCCATGCTCCATTTGCCGAGGTGGGAGATGCGCTCCGCCTCCTTATAGGCTTCCTCTGTCTCAAGGCGTTTCATCAGGAGGCCGATCTCGCTGCCGAGGCGGTTAAACGCTTCCAAGAGGTCGGCGTCGGGTGTGATGGAAGAATCCAGGAAAAGCTCGATCACCCCGAAAAACCGATCCGTGACGGCCAAGGGAACGGCGATGGCGGATGTGAAGTGTCCGTCTCTCAGTATCTCCTTATCAACGGGATAGTCCTTGCCGCTGATTTCGGAGATCCAAAGGCTAGTTTCGGCGGCCAATGCGCGCGCCACCAGGTTGGTATCCGTGCCGAACCGGGTTCCTTCCGGATGATCCGGCGGGAGATTCCCCGCATAAGTCGGATCAAGCCGCCTCTCTGCCAGTTGCGGCTTCGACGCGTTTTTCCCGATGCTCCACCATCTGCCCTCAGCCGCACCAAAGACCTCCGCCAGATGCTCCAAGCATCGCGTAGGTATCGTATCCAGATCCGGTCCCAAGGTGATGATTTTCGCGACAATCGTCTCGATCTTGCGGCGGAATTCCTGCCGTTTGCGCTCGGATATGTCGAAACCGAGCGCAATGAAATGGGAGACCGATCCATGGTTATCGAGGATAGGCCTCACCTCCATGCTTACCCAATATGGATGTCCATCTTTACGGTAATTCAGGATTTCTACATCGAAGCCCTCGCCATTGCGAATCATGGCGCCCATGTGCGCCACCACCGTGCCATCGCTGCGGGATCCCTGCAGGAATGATCCGGGCTTGCGCCCCATTACCTCCCCGAGAGACCAGCCAGTCATGGTTGCAAAGGCATCATTCACCCATTCAATCCTCCCCAACGCGTCGGTGATGATCACTGCGCTCGCTGTTTTTTCCGCTACCAGCGCTAGCTTGCGTGCCTGCTGCTCCCTCTCGCGGAGCAACTGGGCTTTTTCATTGAGACGCTCGTTCAATTCGCGCATCTCCTGGTTTCCAACCCTCTGAGCCTGGACCACATAGAGCATGTCAACGGTGGAATCAAAAGGCGCGAAGTCGCCGATACTCAGACCCAGCGTATTGAGTTGGTCGGGAGATTTCACCCAGGCAGTTCCGGCGAACAGCCAGGGACCTTCGGAAGAGGCCGCGATGACATGTCCGCGCAGCATTAAGCCGGCCTCGCGGACATCAATGAGCATAAGGGTTTCCTTGTGCTCATTGAGCCACGCCGCATCCAAATGGCCGGCGGGGCGCCGCAGGCCGAAAAAATCCGTAACAGGAAACCCTATCGACTCCGGCAGCAGCCGCCTCAGCGAACGCCCGCAACGCGTAATCCGCCATGTGCCGTCCCAGGCGAAGCCGAAAGGGAACGCGGATTCAAAAACCCAGTCGGGAAAATCATCCGTTGGAGGGCTGATCATGGCGGGCTTGCGGGGGATTCCCACGAAATGAGAAACACGTCGTGATCCGCGCCGGATCCGACGCTCCGCTCATGGGCAACGTGGATGGTGGTTTCGAACATCTCGCCAAGACCATAAAGAAGGCCGACGACAAAAGGCGCCAGGCCTTTGCGGGAACTCCGGTAGTGCAATCGCAGGGAATCCGGCCCCGCGTCCGAACACTCGAATTCTGGAGGTCTCAGTTCGGGAAACATCATCATGATGCGGGTGTGAAAATTCGGGAGGTTGCGCAGGAACTCCGGCAAAGTCCTGCCGCAATTCTGTAGCAGGTGGCCGTACCCCTCGCGCGCTGTTTTGAGAACCCACCACATTCCGAAGCGTTGCAGCACCGCCTCAGCAGTCATCTCAAGCTCCGAAGCCGACGCCTCGACCAGCCGATAGGTTGTTTCATCCGGATACGGCTCGTTGGAGAGAAAAACCTCGTTTACCACATCGGCCCGCTTCTTGATTCGCTGCCACACTTGATCTCCGTGTTCCGCCAGGATCAGCTCCTTGATCGCATTGTTTACCATTCCATACATGTCATTTCGATGGGTTGCGCCATGGCTTGTCCGGTTTTCCGAGACATTCGGAAAAACGCGGGTGGTGGGATGACTGTTTCATGAAGATAAATTTTTTGGGAATCCGGCGCAACCCGTAAAAAACCGAGCAGCGCGAATATGCGGGGACGAAAAGTGGAACAACAGCATCAACGTAAAATCACTTGAAACTACCGGCCTAGACAACCAGAACCACCCACTTTGAGGATGTTTGTCAAATCGTAAAAAATGCAATATTTGCATTTTTTATCGGTTTTTGCGCTATTTTTCGAGTGGAATGTGGGGGACTCTCTAAGAAGGTAATAGAACCAACGACAAATGCCCAAAAAAACCAAAACCCCTATTTCCGACAGTTCGCTGCCCGTCATTGTCATCGAGGACGACGCCACAACCTTGGAGATGCTGCGCATGATTCTCCACAGCAACGGCCTAAATCCCATACCGTTCACAACCGGTCTCGAGGCACTCAATTACATCAGGAGCCATGACCAGATCGGCGCCTTGCTCATTGACCTCTCGCTTCCCGACATGGACGGCGTGGAATTACTCCGCGAAGCCAAGAAACTCCGAAATTGTGTGCCCGGATTTATTTTGACAGCCAGCAATGATGCGACATCCGCCGTTCTTGCTATGAAGGCCGGTGCCACGGACTACTTCACGAAACCGTTCGACGCTTTATCTCTGATCGCTACCCTGCACACGGCACTCGCACTCCGCCCAGACCAGGTGCCGCTCTACGAGGAAACTGTCAGTTTCGATGCTCGTTGGAAAGCCCCGCGCATGAAGGCCGCCATCAGCGATGCAAAGCAGGCAGCCCTCTCGAACACCCCCGTTCTCATCCGCGGCCCCATCAGCACCGGAAAAGACGCATTGGCGCGCTTCATCCATCAGAGTTCCGCCAATTCCCAGGAACCATTCCACGAAATCGACCTCGCAGAGACACCGGAAGAACGCGTGGAAATGCTGCTCTTCGGCCACGAGCTTTCTCCTGAGGGATTGCACCGTACCGATGGCGGCGGGCGTCTCACGAAATTCAAGGGTGAAACCATGTATCTCAAAAACTTGGAAAAATTGGGACACCGCGCACAGACGATGCTTCTCGCATGGATAGGACAGGATATTGCCGTCGCACCGGGCAATACGGACACGCGGCTGATTTGTTCCACAACAGCTGACATGGAAGAACTCATAGAGATGGGGATGTTCCGCCGGGATTTGTGGTTCCGCCTCGCAATCAGCTGCATAAAGATGCCGTCACTACGCCAACGGATCGAAGATCTTCCTATCCTCTGTGAGGAAATCCTCACATCGATTTGTATCAAAGGCAAACTACACAGACCTAGGCTGACGCGAACAGCAATGGAAGCGATCACGGACTATTCTTGGCCTTACAACTTGATGGAATTGCAGAACGTTCTCAGTTACGCCATGGCGAACACGAGAGATGGGGTGATCTCGCCTGCGAACCTGCCGATGTTCGTCACTCCCGGCGACAGTTCGACGAATTCCCTGAACATCGGTGATCCCGGTCTCTCAAGCATCGATGAAATCACGAAAGCCTCACTGAAGGCGACGCTTGACGCCTGTGGCGGCAACCGCCGTCGGGCGGCGCAACGGCTCAAGGTAAGCCTGCGCACAATCTACTACATGATCAAACGCTACGAGTTAGCTGAAACCGGCGCCTGAAGGCGACCTTTGCCCAGAATTTGAGCGTGCCTATCCGTGAGCGGATGGCCTCACCGACTTATTCGGCTTTTACTTCTAACAGGAGGGCGAGCCTTCGCGCGCGAAGGCATCACAGAAGTGCAAATTATGCACTTACGAAAAGATCAATAATATGGATTTTTTGAGATTTCCGGGATATCTAACAGAAAACCGAGAGTTGAAAATCATCAGCTAAAAAAATCCAACCCGAATTTCCAATGCTCGTGGACATCACCGAGCAAGGATAAATCTTAAGATCACCCTAAGCTCATTAGGCTTTACCGCACGAGGAAAACGCCCGGCATGCGGAGGCCATATCTACTTCATGATAAAAAGTCGAAGCCCTAAGTCAGAAAAATTCACCTGGATGCAATAGCTTATCAGCCAATTAATCGTCGTGAAATAAAACACCCAATTATAATGATACGTAACGTAGCTAGACCGGCAAAGTACTTCGGATATCCTAGGCTAATCCGTCACGCCGATCGACTGGATAGCAAAGATGGCACTGAGACATATTTAGTTAAAGTATTTAATGAAGGCGATGAAACTATTATCATACAGAGCAAATTATCAGCACTTAAATTCGGCGCAGGTATCTTCGATGTCAATTTATGCGAGCCTGATTACGCCCGTCCACTGGATAGTGATGCAGTGGTCGCTCCGTATTCGGGTAATGAATGTTTCCTGAAATTGCATCCCACACGAAATGCCAGATCATTCTGGTTTGATGTGACCGGTGGCGTAATTTGGCGTTGCTTTCGTTTTATCGGTGATGCTGCTAGTCACCGGATCATGCGAGCGCCAGACGTTGCTGAGCAGGCGTTTCTTATGCTGGCTCGATTCCATGAGAAGCAATGCAGCCTTCCCGCCTCATTCCAACACATGTTTCGTTCTGATCCTACGGAATACCCGCAACACTATGATGCCCTCCTCGACGCCGTCTCCAGGAACCCTGAAGGGCGGGTTGATAAATGCCAGGGCGATATCAAGAATGCCATCATGGCAAACAAACAGCGCATCCCTATTTTTTCAGCGCACGGAGAGATGGGAAACGCCTCGAACCTTGTGAAGTCTTTTGTCGCTGCAGAAACCATTCTCCCCACCCTGCGTTCCAATCTCAGCTTTTGTGCGGTGAATCTCGATAGTGTTGCCCCGAGCCTGTCTCATTATGGGCCGCTCGGGGAGAACATCGTGGTTGCAGAAAGCATCGATCATACCGCTAAAGACGAACGAACCAGGCAATCATTTACCAAGCTTAAACCCGATGCTCTTATCAAAAGTTTAGGCGATATCCTCACGCGTGATGAACATGTGCATCTTGTCCTGAGGGGTCGGTATCTTGCTCACAGCCTTGGCGTTCAATTTCTCACCGATTTTATACTTGGTGATATTAAATTTCCTTCCGATTTTCCCGGGCAAAATCTCCTTAGATTCCGTGAGATGTTCAGGCTTTCGTCCCGCTTAAAGGAATGCAAAAATATCATGTTGCAAGAAGAGAGAGAAATTGAGCTAGTATGACCTTCTTGACGTCTTTACCTGAATTATTTGCAAATATCTATTGATGGTCGCACCTGACGAGAAGCTGTTAGATTCCGCACGTATTGCATGGCGCAACAATTCACGCTGCATAGGCAGGTTGTTTTGGCCGTCTTTGGAACTCCATGATGCGCGTGACGCCGCTAGCGCAGAGGATGTTTACGAGGCATGCGTAAACCACCTGCGTGTTTCCACCAACTCGGGTCGCATCCGCCCCCTCATCACGGTGTTTGCTGCCGCCAGCCCTGAAAAAGGTGGGATTCGTATCCGTAATCGTCAGTTGGTTCGCTATGCCGGATATCTTCTTCCTGACGGCCGCATCCTTGGCGACCCCGAGCAGCTTTCTTTCACGAACCATGTTCTATCGCTCGGCTGGAAAGCTCCAGCCAACCCGTCCGCATTCGACCTTTTACCATTGCTGATTGAGATCCCCGGTGAACGGCCGCGACTGTTTGATTTGCCGCCGGATTCCGTTCTGGAAGTTGAGATCAGGCATCCTTTCCTGCCATGGTTTGCAGACCTCGGTCTGAAGTGGCATGCCCTGCCGGCAGTGTGTGATATGGCGTTGGAAGTGGAAGGATTGCGATACACTGCCGCGCCCTTCAGCGGCTTTTACATGGTGACAGAGATCGGATCGCGCAATCTTGGTGACAGCTACCGCTATGACCAGACGCCGATCGTGGCGCAGCGCATGGGTCTGGATATTGAGACGAATACCTCGTTCTGGAAAGACCGCGCTCTTATCGAAATCAACACCGCGGTGTTACATTCATTTCGCGAGGACGGTGTCACCATTGTGGATCACCACACCGCCTCTGAGCAATTCATGAAACACATTGAGAACGAGAAAGCCTGCGGCCGTAAGGTTCCGGGAGACTGGCCGTGGATCGTTCCTCCACTATCGGGTTCCGCCTGCCCGGTATTTCACCGCTACTATGATGGGGAAATTGCTGGGCCGCGCTTCGTACGGATGAGAGGGTGAAATCGGCGTAGATGTCACACGTGTTTTCCCCAGCGTTCGCTGATACTCGCCTTTGTGGAAGGATAAGATTTCCCAAGCTTGGGTCTGACGAAAGCTTACCAAAAATCCACTCTCCTCCTAATTCCTTTGGCCTGCCACACTGGTCGTTCATCACGCCTGAGACTCGGCATTCACAGGCGTGGCCTTTTCCGCGATTACATTTTGGCGCTTACTTTTGCCAAAGGATCTATCCGGCGATTCAATACAAAAACCGCCGGTAAGAAGTGCGAAGGAGACGCTTCTCTTACGATTCACTCCCACTCGATGCTCGCGGGCGGCTTCGTGGAAACGTCGTAGAGGACGCGGTTGATACCTTTCACCTCGTTGAGGATGCGGTGGCTGGTCTCGCGGAGGATCGCGTAAGGAAGCTCGACCCAGTCGGCGGTCATGGCATCTTCGGAAATGACCGCGCGCAGGTTTGTCGCCCACTCGTAGCTGCGCTCGTCGCCTTTTACGCCCACGGTTTTCACCGGGATGAGACCGGCGTAAGCCTGCCAGACCTTGTCATACCAACCATGCTCCTTGAGCTTGCCGATGAAGATCGCATCGCACTCGCGGATGATGTCGAGCCGTTCCTTGTCCACCACGCCCGGGCAGCGCACGGACAGGCCGGGGCCGGGAAAGGGATGGCGCTGCAGGATATCGTCCTCGATTCCGAGCGAGCGGCCCAGCGCGCGCACCTCGTCCTTAAAAAGCTCCGCGAGCGGTTCGAGCACCTTGCCCTCTGCTTGGAGTTCCAGAATTTTCGCGACCCGGTTATGGTGCGTCTTGATCACGGAAGCCTTGGATTTCGCGTTCGATGCGCTTTCAATCACATCCGGGTAAAGGGTTCCCTGTGCCAGCATTTCGGCATCCCCCACCGTGTCCCAGAAGACCTCGATGAACATGTTGCCGATGATTTTCCGCTTCTTCTCGGGATCCGCCTCACCGGCCAGCGCGTTGAGGAAACGCTCCGAGGCATCCACCGTCTCGATCTCCACGCCCATCCGTTTGAAGTTCGCCTGCACGACCTCCGCCTCACCCTTTCGCAGCAATCCGTTGTCCACGAAGATCGCGCGGACTTTCACGCCCGCCTCTTTCAGAAGTACGGCAAGCACCGTACTATCCACCCCGCCAGATACGCCGCAGACCACCTGCCTGTCGCCCACCGTGGTGCGGATGTCGTCGATCATCTCGCGCTTGAAATCATCGATCTTGAACGGAGCAAGCCCCTCCGCATGGGAGAGAAAATTTTTCAGAATGTTCAGCCCCTCGTGGCTGTGTGTCACCTCCGGGTGGAACTGGATCCCGTAAAACAACTCGTCCCATTGCAGCGAAACCGGTGTGCCGTGCTGGTTGCTGGCGATCACCCGCGCGCCATCGGGGATGATTTTCACCGTATCGGAATGGCTCATCCACACTTGGGAAACCGCAGAGATCCCCTCGTAAAGCGCGCAGTCATCCACCGGGAAAAGATCCGCCGGGCCGTATTCGCGGCGATCGCTCTTCTCCACCGTGCCGCCGAATTTTAGGTTCAGGAGCTGCATGCCGTAGCAAACGCCCAGCACCGGCACGCCGAAGGCTTTCAACGCCTCGAAATCCAGATCCGGCGCGTCCTCCTCGCTCGTACTCTTCGGCCCACCGGAAAGGATGATCGCGCCGGGCTTGCCGATGTTCGGGAAATCCTCCAACGCATAAAGCATGGCGAAAAATCCCAATTCCCGCACACGCCGCACAATGAGCTGCGTGTATTGCGAGCCGAAGTCGATGACGGCGACGTGATTCTGATCGTGCATGTGGTGAAATCCTAAATTCTAAATTTTAAATCCTAAACGCTGCGCTCCGCACTTTCGCCTCTTCCCTTTCGGATTTCGTGCTTAGAGCTTTATGCTTTAACCTAGCGGTTGGTAGTTCGTGGGTTCCTCCGTCATCACGATGTCGTGGACGTGGCTTTCGCGGAGGCCGCCGGCGGTGATGCGGGTGAAGACGGCTTTCTCGCGGAGCTCGGCGAGGGTGGAGGCGCCGACGTAGCCCATGCCGGATTTCAGGCCGCCCATGAGCTGGAAGACGACATCGGAAAGCGGCCCTTTGTAGGGCACGCGGCCTTCCACGCCTTCGGCAACGAGCTTGCCGGAGCTGTTCTGGGCGTAACGGTCGCCCGCGCCCTTGCGCATCGCGCCGAGCGAACCCATGCCGCGGTAGGTTTTGAAACGGCGGCCCTGATAGTAAACGCTTTGGCCGGGGCTTTCACGCGTGCCCGCGAGGATCGAGCCAAGCATTACCAGATCCGCTCCGGCGGCGATGGCTTTCACCACATCTCCCGAGTAGCGGATGCCGCCGTCGGCGATAACTTTCACGCCTCGCTCGCGGCAATAACCGGCGACATTCTGGATCGCGGTAAACTGCGGCATGCCCACACCGGCGATCACCCGCGTGGTGCAAATCGATCCGGGGCCGACACCCACTTTCAGCGCGCTGGCTCCGGCGGCGACGAGATCCTTCGCGCCCTGCTCGGTCACTACGTTTCCGGCCACCACCGGTCTGTCGCTGAGGCCGCGTAGCATTTCGATCACGTTCATCACGTGGCGTGTGTGGCCCGTCGCCGCATCGATGAAAAGAGCGTCCGCGCCCGCTGCGATGAGCGCGAGAGCGCGTTCCTGCACATCCGGCCCCACACCGACCGCCGCGCCACAGCGGAGCTGGCCGTTCGCGTCCTTTGCGGCACTGGTGAAACGGATGCGTTTCTCGATATCCGATCCGGTGATCAGACCGACGAGATGGCCATCCGAATCCACCAGCGGAAGTTTCTCGATGCGGTTCTGGTAAAGGATGCGCCGCGCCTCCTCAAGGCCGGTGGTCGGCGGGGCGGTGATGACTTTTTCGCGCGGGGTCATCACCTCGGAAACCAAGGCGTTGGGGCGGTCGAGATAGCGCACATCGCGCCCCGTCACCATGCCTTCGAGGCGACCCTGCCCATCCACGACGGGGAAACCGGAGAAACCGTTTTCCTCCATGATCGCGAGCACGCGCTCCACGGTATCGGTTTTGCTGACCGTGAAGGGCTTGTTGATCACCGCGCTCTCGGAGCGTTTCACTTTGGAAACCATCGCCGCCTGCTCCTCGATCGGGCACGCGCGGTGAATCACTCCCATCCCGCCCTCGCGAGCCAGCGCGATCGCGAGATCGTGCTCGGAAACCGTGTCCATCGCAGCGGAAATGACCGGCAAGCCCAGCGGAATCCCGGGCGCCACTTCGGTGGAAAGATCGGCCTCGCCCGGCAGAACCGCGCTCAAAGCCGGAACCAAAAGCACATCGTCGAACGACAATCCCAATGAAATCTCTGCCATGCGAAAGTCAACAGACCCGCCCGCCCGACGGCAAGCGCGGATTCGAGTATGGGGAAAAATTTCACATACACCTGTAATGATGTATTTTCTCGATTTTTTCGTCCGGCGTGCTACCATGCGCACATGGATAAGACCCGCGTGTTCAGAAACGGAGGAAGCGTGGCCGTCAGGCTACCCGCGAAATTCGCATTGCCACCTGGCGAGATCATGATCGAGAGGAAAGACGACAAACTGATTCTCACGCCCTTGGATGCGAAAGGTTGGCCGGTAGATCTGGAGAAATGGTTCACAGGGGCTTTCGACGATTTCGAACTTCCCGAACGTCCGAAAGATTCCAGACCCATCGACTTCTGACCATGTTTCTCCTGGATACAGACACTTGCGTCCGATTTCTGCGAGACGACCCGGATGTGAAACAGCAGATCACCCGGCAAGATCCCGATCACATCTACATCTCGATCCTGACGGTTTACGAACTGCGAGTGGGCATAGAGAAAAGCACGTTACGTAAAAGCGAGAAAATCCGGGATCTGAACGCTCTTCTCGATCTGCTTAAGGTGGCTCCGTTTTCAAATTCTGAGGCTGCAGAGGCAGCCCAAATTCGCGCCGAACTCGAAAAGAAGGGCACTCCGATTGGAGCCATCGACTACCTCATCGCCGGAGTCGCGCGTTGCCACGATTGGACCCTGGTCACCGGAAATTCACGCGAATTCAAGCGCGTGAAAAACCTGAAAGTCGAAAAGTGGTAGCTGATGTGTCCTTCCAACGGATGGGAAACGAATACAGAAAACGTCCAGTATTGACAGCAACGCAATCAATGCTAGCAATTCTTCAATGAGCACAACGCTAACGATACGCAACCTTGATGAAGAGGTGAAGAGGAAGCTTCGTATCCGCGCCGCCAGCCATCAGACTTCAATGGAAGCGGAAGCCCGCTCCATCCTTGCGGCAGCGGTCAACCAAGGGGAAGCGATCACCCCGCCGCGCACGCAGGGAGAGTTGCGAGCACGACTGGAAGCAGTTCGTGGAATCTGGAAAGGGCGGGCTGGCGGACGCAGCACCGATGAGATCATGCGCGAACTCAGGGGCGATGACTGAACCGGAAATCATCCTCGTGGATACCAACGTGCTCCTTGATATCACGGAGCATGACGAGCTATGGGCGGATTGGTCTCAGGAGCAGATGAGCCGCTATCTCGGGCGGATGGTGGTTAATCCGATGATCTATTCGGAACTTTGCCATGAGTCGGAAGATCCGGATGATGTCGATGCAATCCTGCTGACCCTTGGGGTGGACTTCAGGGAAATACCTCGCTTGGGGCTTTTTCTCGCCGCCCAAGCCTTCAAACTATATCGCCAGCGTGGGGGCAGCAAAACGGCGCCTCTACCGGATTTCTTCATCGGTGCCCACGCTGCCGCACTGGGAATCCCGATCATCACGCGGGATGTCGGTCGTTATCGCACTTATTTCCCCGGAGTCGAACTAATCTCTCCTTGAGAAAGGAAAGGGAAGCCGAGCTGGAAGATGCATCCTCCATCTGTCACATCCACAGCAGCCCTACCCGCTCCACCTTCACATCCGTGCGCGTGGGTTTGAGGGTTTCCTTTTCGAGGGCGAGCGTGAACGGATCGAAGGTTCGGCTGATTTCCTCGACATCTTTCTCCAGCGACTTGCGGATGGATTCGACCTCCTCCTGGATGCCGGCGATTTTCGCCTCGGCGTTCGCCACGTCCTGATGCTGCTTATATGCCGTGGTCGCCTTGGTGATGGATGTGGTGCCGCGCGTCAGGCCGCCGAAGCCGGATTTCCTGCCGAAGACGGATTTCAGGATACCGCCGAGCACGGAAATGCCCGCCTGCATCTTCGCGGAGCCGGCCTCGGTTTTTTGCTTGGAAAGCTGCGCCTCCGCCGTACGCAGGCGTCCTTCGAGGACCTTGGTTTTCTTCTCCGCCGCCTCGCGCGCTTTGGCCAAGGCACCGTCCCTGCCCTCATGCGCGGCATGAATGAGACGCGCCCGGAAATCCGCCTCCGATTCGCCGAGTTTTCCCCAGACCTTGAGCGACGGGCACGACCAGATCTCGGCGCGTTCCTCGCGGTAGAGATCGTCCGCAAAATCCTTCACCACTGCTGTGTAATTCTTCGCGTTCATTGCGTATCCGGGCAGCTCCGCGAAAGCGATTCCCTCCTCGGGATGACCCTTCAACGTTTCCGGCAGGACAGTGTCCGTTGATTCCCAATCAATCCCGCTGGCGAGGATGGGATTCACCTTCGCCACCTTGCGGCTGCCCTCGACGTTGGCTTTCGCGAGTGAGAAATGCACGGTGGCCTCGCGGTAGAGGAAGGGAAAATATTTACCGCTCTCCGAGGCCGCGAAAAGCTCGGTCACGCCCGCGCCAACTACGGGTCTCGTAGTATTTCCCGCCGGGATGGAGGAGCGCGCCATCGGGTTGAAATCCTCAGCCGCTTGCGCTTTTACCGGAACGAAAGCCGCCCGCTTCGGATCCATCAGCCCCTTGATCTGGCCGCGCGTCAATGGCCCTGTTAGATAGCTCATCACCCAGCGGACATGGAACAGCACCGGCTCGTCCTCGTGGACGTTGTTCATTAGGAAAACCCGGTTCCCCAAGCCCGAGAGTAGCGTCTCCATTTCCTTGCGGTTGAACTTCGCGTTCTGCGATCCCGCCGCGCCCTCCAGCCCGTCGAGCACGCGGAGCTTGTCGCGCTCCGTCTGGAGCCGTCCGAGAAACCATGTGCCGATGTTCGATAGCGCCTTGTAATCGAGATCGACCGGGTTTTGCGTGGCGAGAAGGCAGCCGAGGCCAAAGGCGCGCCCCTGTTTCAGCATGGTCATCATCGGGCGCTTCGAGGGCGGGTTCGCGGAGGGCGGCAGGAAGCCATAGATCTCGTCCATGTAGAGCAGCGCGCGGAGCGAGGTCGTGCCGCGCTGCGTCCGCATCCAGCCGACCATCTGGTTGAGCAGCAGGCTTACGAAAAACATCCGTTCCGCATCGCCAAGGTGGGCGATGGAAAAGATGGAGATGCGCGGCTTGTTGTCGTCGCGGTAAAGCATTTTCCCGATGTCGAGCGGCGCGCCCTCCAGCCATGCGGAGAAGCTCGGCGAGGCGAGGAGGGTATTGAACTTCATCGCCAGCGCCTGTCGCGGTTTCTCGGGGAAAAAGGTTTCCAGATCGATCACTCCGATCTTGCCGAAGCCGGGCCGCTGGATCTGCCCGATGAGTTTTTCCAAATCCAGCCCCCTTCCCTGCTTCCACTCGCTGAGGAAAATCGCGGCTAGCAGCGCTGCTTCCTGGCCATCAGAACCCACGCCGATCAGCGATAGCAAGCTGCCCACCGTGCTGCCCACGGTTTCACCTAACAGCTCGCCGTCCTCCATCACCTCGGCGGGCGGCACGCCCAGCGAGCTGAGGATGGAAACCGGAATCCCCGCCGTGCTGCCGGGCGTGAAAATATTGACGTCGGTCTTCTCCCGGAAGCGCGCGATCCTGCCCGCATCTTGCCCCCAATCCTCGAGCCCCTTTTTCCACATCGCCGCCGTCTTGGTGGCATGCTCCTCCACGGTGATTCCCTTCTTCGCCGCGTCATCCACGTTCACCCATGGCTGGAAACTTTTCCCATCCAGCTCCGGAAAGGTCAGCAGCAGGTTCGCGATGTCGCCTTTCGGGTCGATCACGATGGCGGGGATATTGTCCATCGCCGCCTCTTCTAACAGCGCGAGGCACAAACCCGTTTTCCCGGAACCCGTCATCCCTAGCACCACGCCATGGGTGACGAGATCCTTCGAATCATACATCACCGCCTCCGCCGTGACCGTTTGGGTATCGTGGTCGTATTCCTTACCCAGATAAAATTGCCCCAGCTTCTCGTAGTCGAAAACTTGCTCGCTCATAGCGCCATCATTTTGCGCGGCGCACGGCGGAGCGCCAGCCATTTTCGGCAACTACTCCGCCAGCCGGATCATGAGGCGCTTAAGCTCCTTCCCCTTCATCCCGGCGAGCCTGTTGTTCGGCAGCGAATTGGGTCGTCTCTGAAGTGCGCAAAGCAGGGGGAGCACACGCGCCCTCGCGTGTCGTTTCCGACGCCCCCGCCGGAAACCGACTGGCGATAGTGCGGCATCGTTTTGGCTCAACGGCGCACAAGATCTTTCCCGGCCAGCGAACTGCGAGGGCGCACTCCGCGACACGCGAGGGCGCGTGTGCTCCCCTGTCGCAGTGCGACAAAACGTCGCAACAAACTGCGCCATATCGTATTGAATCACCCCAGTACGCTCGCGACGTGATCTACAAAAATCCTTTTAAACAATAGGATGTAGCCCCGTCCTCCCAAAAAGGCACAACCCCTGCGAAAGGCACCATAGCAACCAACAACAACTCCCATGTCAAAAATTCTAGGAATCGACCTCGGCACCACCAACTCCTGCATGTCCATCATGGACGGCGGCGAACCCACCGTTCTTGAAAACTCGGAAGGCGCCCGCACCACTCCATCCGTTGTCGCCTTCGCGAAAAACGGCGAGCGCCTCGTCGGCCAAGCCGCAAAACGCCAGGCCGTCACCAACCCGAAGAACACGATCTTCTCCGCGAAACGCCTCATCGGCCGCAAGTTTTCCGAACTCACCGATGCCGATAAGCGCATGCCTTACAAGATCGTCGCCGCCTCCAATGGCGACGCCCACATCCAGGTCGAAGTGGCCGGTGAAACGAAAACCTACTCCCCACAAGAAATCGCGGGCATGGTGCTCGGCAAACTGAAAGCCGACGCCGAAGCGAAGATCGGCGAGAAAATTTCCCAAGCGGTGATCACCGTCCCCGCCTACTTCAACGACTCCCAGCGCAATGCCACCAAGGCCGCTGGTGAGATCGCCGGCCTTGAGGTGCTCCGCATCATCAACGAACCGACTGCCGCCGCACTCGCTTACGGCCTCGACAAGAAATCAGATGAAAAAATCGCCGTCTATGACCTCGGCGGCGGCACCTTCGACATCTCCGTCCTGGAAATCGGCGACGGCGTGTTCGAAGTCCTCGCCACCGACGGCGACACCCAGCTGGGCGGCGACGATTGGGACAACACCCTCATCGAGCACATCGTCGGCGAGTTCAAAAAAGATCAAGGCATCGACCTCTCCGGCCAGCCCGACGCGCTCCAGCGCATCAAGGAAGAGGCGGAGAAAGCGAAGATCGCCCTCTCTTCCAGCCAGTCCTACGACATCAACCTCCCCTTCATTACCGCCGACGCCACCGGGCCGAAGCACATCCAGCTCACCATGTCCCGCTCCAAGCTGGAGCAACTCACCGACAAGCTTTTCGAGCGCACCAAGAAACCCGTCCGCGATTGCCTCAAGGAAGCCGGTGTTTCCGCCTCGGACATCAACGAGCTCGTCCTCGTCGGCGGCATGACCCGCATGCCGAAAGTCGTCGAGATCGCCCGCGAACTCGCCGGCCAGACCCCTCACCAAGGCGTGAACCCGGACGAAGTCGTCGCCATCGGCGCGGCCATCCAGGGCGGCGTGCTGCGCGGTGACGTGAAGGACGTCCTCCTCCTCGACGTCACTCCCCTTACCCTCTCCATCGAAACGGAAGGCTCCCGCGCCACCCCGATGATCGAGCGCAACACCACGATCCCCGCCAAGAAATCCCAGGTTTTCTCCACCGCCTCCGACAACCAGCCCGCCGTGGACATCCGCATCTCGCAGGGCGAGCGCCCGATGTTCATCGACAACAAGCTGCTCGGAAACTTCAAGCTCGACGGCATCTCCCCCGCCCGCCGCGGCGAGCCGCAGATCGAGGTCACCTTCGATATCGATGCAAACGGCATCCTCCACGTCTCCGCCAAGGACAAGCAATCCGGCAAGGAGCAGAAAATCTCCATCCAGGGTTCATCCGGACTTTCCAAGGAGGAGATCGAGAAAGCCAAGCAGGACGCCGAAGCACACGCCGAGGAAGACCGTAAGCGTGTCGAGAAAGTCGATGCCGTCAACAAGGCCGAGAACCTCGCCTTCTCCGTCGAGAAACAACTCGGCGAACTCGGCGACAAGGCGCCCGCCGAACTGAAGTCCGCCCTCGAGGAAAAGGTCAAAGCCGTCCGCGACGCGATCTCCAGCGATGACGTCGAGAAAATCAACGCCGCCTCCACCGAACTAGAAGGACAGCTCCAAGCCCTCGCCGCCGCCGCCCAACAGGCCGGTGCCGCCATGGGCGCAGACCCCGACATCGAACCAGCCGCCGACTCCGAATCCAACGAGCCGAAAAAAGCCAAAGGCAAAGTCGTCGATGCTGAGGTGGTGGATTGAGACACAAGACTGCAAGAAATAAGACTCAAGATAAGTATCTTCCGATCAATTTACTAACTTCGGTAAATTGATCCAAGAATACCGACCATGAAGAAATCTGTCATCTCCAAGCTCCTCACGGAACTCGAACAAGTCGTCCAGACCGAGTTCCAGTCCGGCGTGGAATTTTGGTTGGCACGCGACCTCCAGAAGGTTTCCGATCATTTTACTGAGGAGAGCAAAATAATCCCCCTGGGCAAGGGAGATCAGCCAAACGAGCGAAGCTCCTTGGACTGCGGCAGCCTGCTGCCGCTTTCCGCAAGGCAGCCTGCTGCGAGCGGGTCGGCATTGGCACGCAGGAGCCGGACAAAACCTCAGTCCTCCGCCGTGGACAGCCAGCCTTCGCTGAAGCTACGGCGGGCAGGCAGGCTGTCACACGGAAAGCTACAGCAGGCTGTAGCAGTCCAAAGCCTTCGGCGCCCATGGACGCCCGATCATTTTCCCGGCCTCAGGAAATTGATACCGCAATTCACCTTTTCCAATTCTCACTTCTCACTCGCCACTTCTGAATCGTGATGACTCTCGAATCCAAACACCAACGCCTCGCCGCGCTGCGCCCGCTCTCCCCGGAGTCGGTCGCTAGCCTTGCGGCGGCGTGGGATGTGCGGATGGTCTATGAGTCCAACTCGATCGAGGGCAACTCCCTCACCCTTCGCGAAACCGAACTCGTTCTTTCCAAGGGCGTCACCGTTTCCGGAAAGCCGCTAAAGGATCACCTCGAGGCCGTGAACCTCGCGAAAGCCTGGGAACAGGTGAAAGCCCTCGCCCAGCCCGGAACCGAACTCACGGAACGCGATCTCCTTGATCTTCACCGCATCATCCTCACCCGGGTGGAAGACAGCTTCGCCGGAACCTACCGCACATCCGCCGTGCGCATCGCCGGATCCAACCATATCCCTCCCAACCCCATCAAAGTCCCCGATCTGATGGAAGCTCTCTTCACGGAGACCAAGGCAATATCCGATCCCGTCGAGAAAGCCTCCCGTCTCCACCACGGCATCGCCTCCATCCATCCTTTCGCCGATGGCAACGGTCGCACCGCACGCCTCGCGATGAACTTCGTCCTCCTCGCCGCAGGCTACCCGCCCATCTCCATCCCCGTCTCCCCACGCGAAGCTTACTACAACGCCCTAGAATCCGCCGACTCCGGCAATTTCCCCACCTTCCGCACTTTCCTCGAAACCGAACTCCACAAGGAACTCGACCACTACCTAGAAGCCCTTCAACAGACACAAGACACAAGACCATAAGACGCAAGATCAGACTGACTCACCTCTTCTCTTGAGTCTTGTGTCTCCAAGTCTTGAGTCTTCAACAAACCCTTTCCACCTCCGCATCAGCGGCGGTGGCTTCTCAAACCAAACAACAACCAAAATAGAACAAAAAATATGGCAAACATCAAACCACTCGGACACCGTGTCCTCGTCAAACGCCTCGAAGCCGACGCGATCAGCGCGGGCGGAATCGTCCTTCCTGACACCGCGAAAGAGAAACCCCAGGAAGCAGAAGTCCTTTGCCTCGGAACCGGCGGCAAGGATGAGAAGGGCAACGACATCGTCTTCTCCGTCAAGGTCGGCGACAAAGTCCTTATCTCCAAATACGGCGGCACCGAAGTCAAGCATGGCGGCGAAGAAGTCCTCATCATCTCCGAAGGCGATATCCTCGGCATCGTCGCATAAAACCAATCAACAATAATCAATAATCAATCAACAATACCATTATGGCCAAACAACTACAATTCGACGAAGCAGCACGCCAGGCACTCCTGCGCGGAGTTGAGAAACTGGCACGTGCCGTCAAGGCGACCCTCGGGCCGTCCGGACGCAACGTGATCCTCGACAAGAAATTCGGCTCGCCGACGATCACCAAGGACGGCGTTTCCGTCGCCAAGGAGATCGAGCTCGATTGTCCTTACGAAAACATGGGCGCACAGCTCATCCGCGAGGTTTCGAGCAAGACCTCCGACATCGCGGGCGACGGCACCACCACCGCCACCGTGCTCGCCGAAGCGATCTACAAGGAAGGCCTCCGCAACGTCACCGCTGGAGCCAACCCGATCTCACTCCAGCGCGGCATCATGAAGGCCACCGAGGCCATCGTCGCCCAGCTCAAGGTCATTTCCAAGACCGTCTCCGACACCAAGGAAATCGCGCAGGTCGCGACCGTTTCCGCCAACTGGGACACCGAGATCGGCGGCATCATCGCCGAGGCCATGGACAAGGTCGGCAAGGACGGCACGATCACCGTTGAAGAAGCCAAAGGCATCGAAACCACCCTCGACGTCGTCGAAGGCATGCAGTTCGACAAGGGCTACCTCAGCCCTTACTTCGTCACCGATCCAGAGTCGATGGAAGCCAGCTTCGAAAGCGCACTGATTCTCATTCACGAGAAAAAGATCAGCTCGCTCAAGGACATGCTCCCTCTCCTCGAGAAGGTCGCCAAGTCCGGCAAGCCGCTCATCATCATCGCCGAGGATGTGGAAGGCGAAGCGCTCGCGACTCTCGTGGTCAACAAGCTCCGCGGCATCCTCAACATCGCCGCCGTGAAAGCCCCCGGCTTTGGCGACCGCCGCAAGGCCATGCTCGAGGACATCGCCGTCCTCACCGGTGGCCGTGTGATCACCGAAGACCTCGGCATCAAGCTGGAGTCCGTTGAGCTCAGCGACCTCGGCCAAGCCAAGCGTATCACCATCAGCAAGGACTCCACTGTCATCGTCGAAGGCGGCGGCACTTCCGAGGCCATCACCGGCCGCGTGAATCAGATCCGCCGCCAGATCGAGGAAACCACCAGCGATTACGACAGCGAGAAGCTCCAGGAGCGCCTTGCCAAGCTCGCGGGCGGTGTCGCCGTCATCAATGTCGGCGCAGCCACCGAGACCGAGATGAAAGAGAAGAAAATGCGCGTCGAGGACGCCCTCCACGCCACCCGTGCGGCGGTCGAGGAAGGCATCGTTCCCGGCGGTGGCACCGCCCTCATCCGCGCCCAGGCCGCCCTCGGCGATCTCGGCCTCACAGGTGACGAACTCACCGGCGCAGGCATCGTTGCCCGTGCCGTCGAGGCTCCGCTCCGCCAGCTCGTCGCCAACGCAGGCCGCGAAGGCGCGCTAGTCGTCGAGAAGGTCAAGAACGGCAAGGGCGGCGAAGGCTACAACGTCGCCACCGACAAGTTCGAAGACCTCATCGTCTCCGGCGTCGTCGATCCGACCAAGGTCACCCGCTCCGCCCTGCAGAACGCCGCGTCCATCGCCGGCCTTCTGCTCACCACCGAGTGCCTCATCACCGACCTTCCCGAAAAGGAAGCGGCAGGTGCCGGCGGCCACGGCCATGACCACGGCGGCATGGGCGGCATGATGTAATCGGAGTCGCGTTCTCCAGAACGCGACCCAACTCTCGAAAGCCGGGCAGGTTCTCCTGTCCGGCTTTTTCGTGTGCCGATCTCGCGAATTCCCAAAGCTGGAAACGCGCGCCGCACTGTCATTTTCCCGCATCATAAAATCCCTGCTGTTCCTCCCCCTCTTCCATCCCGTCAAGATACATGCCGACGCCACCCTCAAGGTGGATCTCCCCACCGGACTCGCGCTACCGAAACCCTGATCGTTTCAGGCGGTTTCACGCGCCATGCGGATAATCGCGGCATCCTGGATCGGATCTTCCGGCCCCACCGCAAAACGCAGGAACCGCAGAAACCAGCGAGTGACCGGCACCACGATCATGCGCGGCATCGTGCGCAGGCCGATCATTTCCCGATGACGTTCCGGCAGCGTGAGATACGCCGCCTGGAACAGCAGGCGATAGACCATGCCCGCCATCCACGGCAGCGGCGGGCGGCGCAACCATTCGAGCACCTCGCGGGTGTCATTGGTCACCGCCAGTTGCAGATCGAATTTCCGGATCTCTTCCAACAGTCCGGCCTCATCGAGCGGAGCATTGTCCAAGCCCAGCGGCTCCACCGATCTTGCCCACAAGCGGATGTAAGCGTCCGCGCCGCCGGGAATCGCTTTCGCCGAATACGTCTGATGGCAGCGCAGGAAGGAATCCATGAAAGCGATGTGCACCCATAGCAACAGCTCGGGATCGGAGGCGTCATACTCGCGGATGTTTCCCGCTGCGTCGCGGTAGGTTCCGCGTACTTTGCCATGCATACCGCGCACGCGTCCCGCCTCGCGAAGGATCGCTTCCCGCGAGGCATACGTTGTCACCGTCAGCCATTGGATCGTCCCCGCCAGCCGCCCGAGCGGATCGCTCTTGTAGCGCGAGTGGTTCCTCACGCCAGCAAGGCTACCGGGATGCAGCGCCTGCACCAGCAAGGCCCGCACGCCGCCCACCAGCGTCGCCATGTCACCGTGTACGATCCATGGTGCATCCTCCGGCACGAAAAACCCCGGCCCCTTGCCCTCCGCCACCGTCCCGAGCCATGGCGGAATGCCGCTCGGATCCCCGCACAACAGGACGCGGAAACGCTTGCCGATCTGTTTCTGGAGAAAGCGAATCATACGGATCTTTTCAGCCATGCCATGCGTGCGCTCGCAGCGTCTCGCGGTCGATGAATTCCGAAACGGAAGCATGCGTCGCCTCCAAGCACACCGGGGGGGCGAACCCCGCTTCCAACGCCTCGACCCAACGCCCGAGGCAGACGCACCAGCGGTCGCCCGCCTTCAATCCCGGAAAATCAAACTCGGGACGCGGGGTGATGAGGTCGTTGCCCATCGACCTGCCATACACCAGGAAATCCTCCGTCATCACAGCGCACACCGTATGCATGCCCGTATCCTCTTTCGAGGTGTGGCAGCAGCCGTCGCGAAAGAACCCGGTTTTTGGATCCAGCGAGCACGCCTCCAGATTACCTCCCTGAACATTTTTTGCCATGCACCAATGAGAAGCATATTCGGGGTAGGTCAACACGTAATCAAACGGATCAGCATCGCCCCAAAAACTCCCGCGCCGCCTCCACGATCTTCCCCGCCTCCCCTTCCCCGTATTTCCTTTTCCCCTCGAAAGCCCAGACCACACCCGGCCACGCCGGATCATCCATTGAGCGCCCAACCACATGGATATGCATCTGCCGGACGATGTTGCCGATGCACGCGACGTTGAGTTTCTCAGGGCGGAAATACGCTTCGGTGAAACGCGAAATTTTCCTCACCGCGAGCATCACCTCGGCGAAAGTCGCGTCATCGAGCTGGTGCAGATCCTCGATGCCCTGCGGCACTTCCGGAACGATGATGAACCAGGGAAATAGAGCCTCGTCCTTGAGCAGGATGCGGCAGCCGTGGATGCGGGTTACTTCGAAGCCACCGGCTGCGAGCCGTTCGTTGAGCGTAAAATCCATGCTTCACCTACCCCGTATGCCCGCCGCGATATCTGCGGAAAGTTTCCCCAACAGCCGCGACTGCGCAGCCACGACCGCCTCGTAGTCTTCGCTGGCGATCGGCTCCTTCGCGATGAACGTCTTCGAGCGGACGAGCTTAGAGCCCGGCAGCGAATAGATGCGCCATGTCGCCTCGATGCGGGCGAAGCCGTCATCTCCGGCAAGGAACTCACGGATGTCCATGGCGACCTGGTAGTCGATCTCGCTATCGCGTTGCCAAGGGTAGGTGCGGACGTTGCCGGTGTTGAGGCGGCGGCCGAGGTTCGTCGCGATCACCCGCGCCACGGAGTTGTCAAGGTCACCGGCCCAGAGATGGCTTTGCACCAGCTCGATCTTGTTAGGGCCGGTCTGGATCACAAGGTTCGAGCGATCCACATACTCGGCGAGTGTCACCGGGCCGACCCCAATGCCGGTGCCGCCGCCGGACGGGAGACTCCCCTCCGCGCTAAGGACATAAAAGGTGGGTTTCGTGCCTGCGCATCCGGAAAGGAATGCGGCGGCTAGGAAGATGGCGTGAAATCTCGTCATGAGTCGAACATGGTCATTGTTTACCGGCTGCCTTCGGTTTCGGGTTTCCGGAATCCTCTTTTCCAAACAGCAGCGAATTGGGCTTCTCCTTGATCGTATCCGACATCGCCTCAATCGAGCGGATCGCTCCGCGCAGCTCGTCGAGCGTCCGCAAAAGATCGCCCTGCACGTTGCCATCGGGGCCCACGCTTGCGAGGGATTTTTCCAGCTCGCCCAATGTGCGGCGCAGGTCGGCGGGAAGCTGCCGGAAATCATCGTCCTCCAGTGTGACCTTGGCCGCGGCGGCAAGCTTTTCGATTTCCTCGATCGCATCCCTCGCCTCCGCGACGGTGGCCGTGATTTCGGTCACGGTTTCATTGATCGGCAGGGCTTCGATCTTATCCAGTATGGAGGCGATCTTTACCTCGAACTGCGCGAATCCGGAGGACAAGGTCGGAACCACCGGGAAATCACCCTTGTAGCTGAGATCGGCCGGTTTCTCTGCCGGGTAGTAATCGAAATTCACGAACAGGGCACCGGTCAGCAGGCTGCCGGTTTTCAGCGTCGCGCGCAGCCCGTTCTTGACGGCGTTGCCCAACATCAGGACGTCGTCGTCCTGTGTGCTTACCGTGCCGAGCGCCCTCAGGAGACTCGGATCCACCTCGACGAGAACCGGGATTTTCTGGTTGTCTCGTTCGGGGGCGTAATCGAAAGAGATATTCGTAACGCGCCCGATCTCGATCCCCCGGTATTCAACGGGTGCGGATTTCGAGAGACCGCGGACGCTTTGGTCGAAAAGCAAAAGGATCCGCAAGGTCGGCTCGAAAGTGGATGATTCAGCATCATCGATGTCATCGTGCAGCTCAAAGATCGACCCATCCTGCGCCTGCGCTCCCGGCTTCAGCCCCTCCTGAAGCGCGAAGGAAACACCGCCGCTGACCATCGCCTGGAAAGAGGGTGTCCTGACCTTGAAACCGTCCACGCCCGCTGAAATATCGATGCCGCTGGTATTCCAGAACTTTGTATTGTCCCGCACCAGGGTTCGATATTTTTCCTGGATGAAGGCCTCGTAAACAATGCGGCGCTTGTCAATATCCAGCTTGCGACTCTCCACTCTGCCGACCGCGAATCCGCGGTAATAGAGCGGCGAGCCGACGGAAAGCGAGCCCGCCTCATCGGAAACCAGAGTGAGCCGCAGACCCGGCACGCTGCGGTTGGTGGCGGGAGGCGTCTCGCGGCCTTTCCAGTTCGTCGGCCCTGTTGGCCCGGTGCCGGGTTCCATCTCGATGTAAACTCCGGTCAACAGGGTGCCGAGACCGGAGATATCCGCCGTCGAAACGCGCGGCCGCACCACCCAGAAACGGGTGCCCTTCCGCAGCAGGTCACTGTAGGCGCTGTCCAGCGTGCAATAAACGAAGACCGATTGGAGATCCTCCGCCAGCTCGACCCTAGAAACCGTGCCGACGCTGACGGAGCGGCAGCGAAGCTCCGTTTTCCCGGCGAAAATGCCTTCCGCCGTTTCGAAGCGGATCCGCACCTCCGGCCCCTTCGAGCTGACGTTACGGTAAAGCATCCAGCCGCCAATCAGGAGCGCGAGGATGGGCACGACCCAGATCACGTTCCAGCGCTGGGCGGTGCGTAGTTCCGGGGTGGAGGCTATGGGCTGTTCTTCACTCACTTTTTGGAAGGGGTTGGGAGGTTGGCATTTCCTCCTCGCGCTCAAGCTGATCCCAAAGAAGCTTCGGGTCAAAGCTCATCGCCGCGAACATTGTCAGCATCACGACCCCGCTGAAGGCCAGCGCTCCGGGCCCCGGGGTGATGATCATGTAGTTGCCGAGCTGCACCATGGCAACCAGGATTGCCACTACGAAGATATCCACCATCGACCAGCGGCCCAGCAATTCCGTGACCCAATAAACCTTCCCCAGCAACTTCGCGGAGTGCGGCACAAGACCTTTCGCGGCGGCGCACAACCAGAGAAGCGCTACGATCTTGAGTAGCGGAATCAATATGGAGGCAGTGAAAATCACGATGGCGATCGGATAGGAGCCCGTGTTCCAGAACTCTACCATGCCAGCTATGATCGTGCTTTCCGTGGAAATACCGAGTTCCCGGGAAGTGAGGATAGGTAGCAGGTTCGCGGGCACATACATGACCGACGCCGCGATGAGAAGCGCCATCGTCCGGGTGATGCTATCCGGCTTCCTCATGTGCAGGTGCGTGCCGCAACGAGGACAATGCACCTCGGCGACGGGCGAGACCTTCTCGCAGACATGGCAACCTGCCAGCCCCAGCTCCAGCCCCCTGGGGACTTCCTTTCCGTTCACCTTGCTCATTGCCCCTTCGCCACCTCCAGGCGATCCCACAGTTCCCTCTTGTCAATCGCCGCCACTGCGGCCGCCATGCAAACCATCAGCCCGGCGAAGGCCCAGAAGCCGATCCCGAAATGCAGATCAGCCACCTTGCCCAGTTTCAGCAGGCTGACCAATACGCCCAGCAGGAAAACCTCGATCATGTTCCAAGGTTCCGAGCGGCTCATCCAGCGCGTCACGAACATCGCGCCGGGAGCGAGCCTGCCGAAGATCAGCGGGGCGCAGACATAGAAGAGTCCGCCCGCGAGGATCAGTGGGGTGATGATCGTGAAAAGCGCTACACCCAGCCCCACCAGCGGAGTCCCCTCGTCGATCAATGCACGCGCCGCGCCGGGCAGCGTGAGTTCCGTGTGCAGACCGGCCGCATCCATATCCACGAAAGGTGCGGTGTGCACCACGATCATTAACAGCAGGGCAGTCAGGGAAAAGGAAGTCACACGCACCAGCGAGGCCGGGCGGTTCTGGAATAGCGTCGCACCGCACAGGACGCAGTTCGCGCGTGTCCCCTCCGCGATCGGGTCGGCCACGTGCACCGTATCGCAGTAATGGCAGATCGCACGGTGCGGCCCGCCTTTCGGCTCCGGCCAGGTCAGGATGGATAATCGCGTTCTCAAGCTTTGCGTTGCATTTATCTGGCTGCCACGACCCTTTGTGTCAACTCCCCCAAGCCCTCCACGCCGCATTCCACCAGATCCCCGGCTTGCAGGTAACGCGGCGGGTTCATCCCCATCGCCACCCCGCTCGGCGTTCCCGTTGCGATCACGTCCCCCGGCAGCAGGGTCATGAAACGGCTGATGTAGCTGACGATCTCGCTCACGCCGAAGAGCATGTCCTTCGTCCAGCTGTTCTGGCGCAACTCGCCGTTCACCTTCGTCCATAGCCGCAGCCCCTGCGGATCGGAAACCTCGTCCGCCGTTACCAGCCAAGGCCCCATCGGCGCGAAGGTGTCCGCGCTCTTTCCCTTCGTCCACTGCCCGCCATGCTCATTCTGAAAAGCCCGCTCCGAGTAATCACAGAACACGGCATAGCCCGCCACACACTCCATCGCCTCTATTTCTGTAACATGACTTGCCGTCTTCCCGATCACCAACGCCAGCTCCACCTCATAATCTAGTTTGCGCGCGCCCTTGGGGATCAGCACGTCATCATATGGCCCGCTCCAAGCGGAGCTCGCCTTCATGAAAAGCACCGGCTCGGAGGGGATCTCCCCGCCCATTTCGCGGGCGTGCTCCAGATAATTTTGCCCCACACACACGATCTTCGAAGGCCTCGCAACCGGCGGCCCCAGCCTTGTCCCCGCATCGATCTCGAACCCGCCCGGACATCCCTGCCCCACCCACTCCGCCAAGCTTTCTAATCCCCCCATCGCGAAAAAGCCCTCATCGTAATCGAGGAACTCCCCACTTGCGTCGATCATCCGCCCGTCCTCCAGCAACACGCCCGGTTCCTCCCTGCCCTCTTCCCCGAAACGGATCAGTTTCATAATGCCGCCATCCTAACGGAACTCACCGGCACTTCCAGCTCTTTCAGGGAGGATCGGCATGCGGCGTTTCCGCACGCTCCCCTCTGCTCAATGAGCAGTATTGAACATCAAAGGCCGTGCAACCGGCGCGGGTCATTCCGATGATTTCGGGATGGCGGGGATTTCCGTACCTTTCGCGGCGATGGCCTCATCCAGGGCATGCAATGCGGCGTGGAGCTGGGGATCGAGGTCGTTCGCCTGTTCCTCTGGGCCGATGGGGACGAGCACATCCGGCACCGCGCCGTTGAGTTCGAGGTCACGGCCGGTGTCGGCATGGAACCAGCCGCGGAAAGGAATCTGCAGCTCCCCGACCTCGGGAATGCGGATCGTGACCGCGGAAATGACTCCGCCGTTCGTGGGCATGCCGATCAGTTTGCCACGCCTGAGCCGTTTGAAAGCGTGGCAGAAAATCTCCGCATTGGAAAAGGTGTTCTCGTTGCATAGCACGACCATCGGACCACCCCACGCAGGGCTGACGCGGCGATCCGTGGGGTATCCCCTTTCCCCGTCGCGTGGGATCGTGAAGGTGTGAACGGGTTGGCAAAAAAGCCCAAGCAACTGATCCGCCACACGCCCGCCGATGTTATCGCGGAGATCGAGGATCAAGCCCTCGGCATCCAGCGAGGCACGGTAAACCTCCGTGGCGAGATCGAGCAGCTCATCGGATTTCATTTTCCGGAAAGGAAGGTAGGCGATCTTTTTCCCACCCGCTTCCGCCGCGAGACCGGCGCGCTTCAGCCTTGCCGCACGATCCAGCCACCTCGCCCTGCCGTAGGAGATGGGAATCAGTTCCAAAGTCCTTTCCACCCCATCCTTCGAGGCGACGACGATGGGAAACACCCCACCTTTCGCCCCGTTGAAAAACATGTGGAGGGGAGTCTGCGCATCCACTTCCTTGCCGGCGATGCGCAGCAACGTTTCCCCCGGGAGCGGCGCGCCATCGACGAGGGAGATCGGCGATCCTTCGAGCACATTTTCGATTACGAGCGCGCCGTCCCATGTGTTGCGGAACGTGAGGCCGGGGAAAGCCGTCGGTTGCGCCACAGTGTCAGGACCGGACGGCGCACCCCACGGCGTGGTCTTGAACGTGAGGTGGGATGCGTTGAGCTCGCCCAGCAACTGCGCCACCACCCTATCGAACTGCCTGGAATCCATGGCAACCGCAGCCGCGTCCTCGTATTTCGCGAGGATGGCAAGCCAGTCCTTGCCGTTCATCGTCCTATCGTAGAAACGCTCGCCCAAGGTGCGCCAGATCCTGCGGAAGCCGAGCCGCAGACGCTTTTCGCGTTCCTGCTCGACGGAAAACGAGAATTCGAAGCGCTGTAATTTTCCCTCATGGAAGACGGCGGGCACTCGGTCGATGCGCCAGAACGACCGTCCAGCCGCGCCCATGCCTTCCGCGATGCCGCGGAAATCAGAGAATGGCTCAATTTCCCCGCCATCCAGCGGCACGGAGTAAATCGTCTTATCGCTCGGGTCGCGGCTTTGGAAAAGCACCGAGTGCGAATCCGCGGCCCAGGTCACGCGCGTCGGCTCGCCGATATCGGTTTGCAAGGGTCGCAGCGATGCGGATGCCTTTTCGGGATCCTCTCCGGCATCCATGAGCCACAGCCTCGCGATCCCGTCCGGCTCACGCCTCGCGGTGAAGACGATGGATTTCCCGTCCGGGGAAAATTTCGGGGAACCCTCGAATGCCGGATGCCGCGTGAGATTCACGGGAGGCCGCGAGCCATCGGCGCGAACGAGGAAAATGTCGCGGTTTGAATGGGCATCCTTGGCCGACATGACGAGCCATTCGCCATCCGGCGACCAATCGTAGGTCGGCGTATCCCAAGCCTCCGCCACCACTTTCGCGGCGCCGCCATCCAAGCCGGCTGTCACGAGATCACCAGTCGCCTCCAGCCAGGAAACGCGCCTACCACAAGGACTCACCTTGAGGCTGCGCTTCGACCTTGCGGATGATGCGACCACTCCGGTTTTGCCCAATTTTCCGGCCTCCCATCGTGTGCGGCAGACCTCCGCTTTGAGGCCGTCGTCGCGGAGGAAAAGGATTTCCCTACCGTCGGCGGAGAACGCGGGTTCACGCTCGTCGGTCTCATCGGTTGCCGTCAGGCGCTGCGGCGAGGATTTGCCCGCCGCCATCGTCCACAGGTCGCCCGCCGAGGAAAAAACGATGCGCCCGCCGTTCGCCGAAAACGCCGCGGAGGATGTCCCTGTGACACGTTCCTTGCGCCGGGATCGGTCGGGAACTTCTTCCTGCGTGAAAAACCGCAAAGCGACGGGCGGTGCGGAGCTTTCCGGCTCGAACCGATAGACCTCACGCCCGGAGCGGAAGACCATCACCTTTCCATCCGCCGAGAGATCGGGCAGCACGACCCCGCTATCCCCCATCGCGGTCAGGCGGCGGTGCGGCTTAGCGTCGAACCATCCCTCCCATACGTCGAACACTCCTTCCTTACTAGAAACGTAGTAGAAACCCTTCCCGTCCGGCTTCCATAGCGGCGAACGGGCATCACTTTCACCTACGACAATGGATGTAAAGCGGTTCTCCGCCGAATCATAGAGATGAACCGAGGAGGCGCGGGATCCTCGGTAGCCCGGGCGGTAAAGTTGCTCGCCACCCCGGCAGAAAAGGAAACGCTTTCCATCCGGTGAGACGGAAACTGAATGCGCCGTGGCGTCGAACAGCTCTAGCTCGCGGGAGTTCTTCTCGAGGCCGACTTTCAGCAGGCGGAACGGTTCGTATCCGGAACTTTCGCGCATGCCGCGGACGATGGCGAAAGAACCATCCGCCGAGATCGCCTCCGGAATGTTTCCCTCGGAATGTCGCGTGTGTATCCGCGCATCGGAGCCGTCCCGTTTCACCGAATGGAGCTGGACGGAGCCCGATGCCTCGGAACCGAAAAAAATCCGACCGCCATCCGGGGAGAACATCGGATACGCCTCACGCTCCGGTGTTTCCAACACCCGCACCGCCTCGCCTCCGGTGGAAGGGGCGAGCCAGATGTCGTTGAGCCACTCGAAGGCCAGCGTTTTCCCATCGGGCGATAGCGCGGGCCATGCGATCCCGCGGATAGGAATCTCCTCCGTTGCTCCGGAAAGGGGGAAAAGCAAAGGGATGGCGGCCAGCAGGAATCGCATGGGCAAAGCAACCCGCCCCGCACCGCAGCGGCAAGCGGGAACTTGCGGACGTGCAGCTTGCGGCTACTCTCTGCGGCGTGAACCCTACCGATTTCCCGATCTCCCCGCCGCGCGCATGGGTCGAGATCGACACCGCCGCCCTTGTGGATAACCTCGCCTACGCTCGGCAGGCGTCCGGTTGCGGGATCATGGCGGTGGTAAAAGCCGGAGCCTACGGGCACGGGCTGGAGGTGATCTCACGCACGCTCGAAAGCGCGGGGGTGGAGTTCCTCGGCGTCGCAAACATCGGTGAAGCGCGCCGCATCCGCGAGGCAGGCGTTTCCTCACGCATCTATCTGTTAGGAGCAACCTGGGAAGCGGAGCGCGAGGAGATTGTCGCTCGGAACATCACGCCATGCATATCGTCGTTGGAGGAAGCGGTAGAGTTCAACGCCATCGCGAAGCGCCGGGGAGTGAAGCTCGCCGTCCACATCGCCGTCGATACAGGAATGGGACGTGGAGGGTTCGTGGCAGAGGGGATCGTGGAAAATTTCGTGCAACTTGAGGCCATGGATTCGCTAGAGCTCGAGGGCATCGCTTCGCATTTATCCTCTGCGGACGAGGACGAGGAATTCACATGGAGGCAGATCCATTCCTTTGAGGAAACCGTGAATAAACTCGGCGGCGCGGAGCGGTTCCGGTGGCGGCACCTTTCCAACAGCGCGGGCATCCTCGGCTATCCTATGAGCTGCCGGAACCTTGCCCGTCCCGGCCTGATGCTTTACGGAATCTCACCCATCCCGGGCTACCAGCTATCCCTGAAAAACGTGATGACCCTAAAATCGCGTGTCACGCTTGTGAGGACGCTTCCCACCGGCCACGGCGTTTCCTACGGGCGTAGTTACGTCACCACCCGCCCCACACGGATCGCCACAGTGGGCATCGGTTACGGCGACGGATATCCGCGTCATATCTCGGGTAAAGGGGCGGAGGTTTTCATACGCGGAGCGAAGCATCCGGTCATCGGCCGGGTGACCATGGACCAGATCATGGTGGAGCTTCCCGACGATAGCGACATCCACTGCGGGGATGAGGTGGAGCTTTTCGGCACCCATATCCCGGTGGCCGACGTGGCCTTGCACGCGGACACCATCGCATGGGAAATTCTCACTGGCATCACACCCCGCGTGCAGCGCATCTATCTTCCATAAAAAAAGCATCCGTTCCACGGGGAAACGGATGCCATGAAGAGATTCCGGTTTCTAAGGATCAACCCCAATCGTCGTTGTTGCGACCACCGCCGCCGCCTTTGTAGCCACCGCCGCCACCTTTGTAACCGCCGCCGCCACCACGGCGATCTCCGCCGTAACCGCCGCCGCCGCCACCTTTGTAGCCGCCGCCTCCGCCGCCGCCACGGCGTTCACCGCCGTAACCACCACCACCGCCACCACCGCCGCCGCCACTGCGGAAACCGCCCGGACGTGGTTCCTTCGGCTCCGAAGCGTTCACCCGGAGCGCGCGGCCCTGGAAGTCATGCCCGTTGAGAGCCTCGATCGAGGCGTTCAGCTGGCTTTGATCACCGAGCGTTACGAATGCAAAGCCTTTGGATCGGCCCGTCTCGCGGTCGGTGATGATTTTAACCCGTTCAACGGGGCCGTAGGCGGCGAAGAGATCGGTAACGTCTTCCTCGGTAGCGGTGTAGGGCAAATTGCCCACATAGATGTCCATTTGTATTTTTCTGTAGTCACGCCATCACAATCGACGCTTCCTGAGACCATGGCGATGGGGACCAGACGAAGCGCGTCACAACGCACACACGTCGTTCTGACAAAGGCTGATTATTTCAAATCTCACATCGTGGCAAGTTCTCATTTCAGACGAAATAGGACTCTACAACGCGGGAAACATCGGAAAAAGTCCGCATATCGCCGGGGTCGAAGTTTCCGCCGCAAACCACAAGGCAAGGAACCTGCTCCCGCGTGTGATCGGTGCCCCGTTGATAAGGATCGTTGCCATGATCCGCTGTGATGATGAGCAGATCCTCTGCACCGATCTTTCCGAGGAAACCACCCAGCCAATCGTCGAACTCCATCAGGCAGCGGGCGTATCCCGAAGGATCACGGCGATGGCCATAGAGCGAATCGAAATCCACAAGATTTGCTAGGACGAAGCTGTCCCCGTCGGCTTGATCCGACCAAAGTCGGTCGATCCGTTCCATGCCTGCACGGTTGTCCTTGGTGGGATGGGATTCGGAGAGTCCTTTACCCGCGAAGATATCTGAGATCTTCCCGACACCGATGACTTTCACCCCGCGTAATTGCAACCGATCCAGCGCGGTTTCACCCGGCACCAGGGAATCATCGTGTCTGTTCGCCGTTCTCCAGAAGCCCGAGGCGGAGTCCCCGAGAAATGGCCGTGCAATGACTCGCCCCACGCGGAGCCCGCGTTCGTCCAGAATCCGTCGCGCCGTCCGGCAAAGTTCCAGAAGCCTTTCCAGGCCAAAACTTTCCTCATGCGCCGCGATCTGCAGCACACTGTCCGCGCTGGTGTAGAGGATGGGTTTCCCCGTGCGCAGATGTTCCTCACCATGTTCCTCCAAAATCACGGTTCCTGAAGCTGCCTTATTACCGATGAAACCCGTTCCACCCGCTGCTGCCAATTCATCCAGAAAATCATCCGGAAACGCCTCGCAAGTGAAAAAAGGCTGCTTGGTCAGGCAGCCCATGAGCTCCCAGTGCCCTACCGTGGTGTCCTTGCCCGTTGATGACTCCGTAAGACGGAAGGCATGGGAAAACTTACGGATGTCGCTTTGGCTACTCCTACCCGTCAACTGGGCGAGCCCCAACGAATCTAGGATTGGAAGATGGAGGCCGGGTATCCTACTGAAAAGATGCCCGAGGGTATCCGCACCTTCGTCGCCGTATGCGGCGGCATCCGGTGCACCACCGCAGCCGACCGAATCAAGGACTATGACAATACCTCTCTTCGCCATGGCGAAATAAACGCCACGGACGCAGGTGCAGTCCACGAAAAAGGGCGGGAGTTGCCCCCCGCCCCGAAAGTCCATCCCGTATGATCCTTATTCGGGAAGATCGAGGGGTTCGGGGAGAACCCCGCCATCGAACTCGCTGACCGGAGCAGTGACAGGCACCGTTCCGCCCGAATTACCGCGAAGAGGCGCACCGGTGGCATCGATGATCTGCGCAGTCACGAAGATAATCAGGTTGCTCTTGATTCGGTTTTCACCCTCCGATTGGAACAGGCGTCCAATGAGAGGGATATCACCGAGAATCGGCACCTTATCCTCCACGGTCTGCACGTCCTCGCGCATCAAGCCACCGACAGCGACGGTGTATCCATCATAGATCGTGAGGGAGGTGTTGACGCTGCGTTTGGAGAAGACCGGCATCTCGATACGGTTCTCGGTAATCACCGTGGTGATCGGGTTTCCGAAGAGATCCGTTCCAGGTGATAGGATCGGACTGCCGTAGTTGATGAAACCCTCAAACTCAACAATTTCGGGCAAGAAACGGAGATCGATCACGAAGTCATTCTCACCGATCGTAGGCTCGATCTCCAGCGTGACGCCGAGATTTCTCGTCTCGAATGCTGTCGGCGTTGCGGGGGTTGCGATACCACCACCACCGCCGCCACCGCCGCCGCCTATGCCACCGCCACCTAAATTGATCCCTCCGCCACCCTCTGGAAGTTCCGGGGGTTCGTATTCGGTTGGGTAGATAAACTCACGCACCACCTCGATGGTCGCCTTTTGGCCGGATTTGGCGGTGATCGAAGGGGCAGTCATAAGATCCGTGCCCTTTTTCTGCGCCAGTCCACGCATAATCACTTGCACCTGACCATCAGAGAAAAGTCCTGTGACCCCTAGGATACCTGGCGCCACATTCGAGATTTGGGCAGTTCGGTTTGGATTATTGATGATCGAGTCAATGCTGTTCCTGTTCACCGCTTGGTCGCCACTGCGAAGGCCGCCTGTTACGATGTTGCTGACCTCGGTGAGGCCTGCGGGAATACCCGGAATTGAGGTGCCGTTCACGGGGCTGATAAAGTCCGCTCCCGTTCTGGAGCCACCGCTTCCGATTGTGCCACCTGTTCCAAACAAGTTGTTTTCGGACAGGCCGAAGGGAGTTACAATCCAGTCGAACCCGAGCTCGTCGTTGTTCTCCTGGGAAATTTCGACGAACTTGGTAGTGATCTTGACCTGCTTTGGAGCTGTGGATGTAGCTGTGATCAACTGCTCGATCTTGTCGAGTTCGGAAGGCGTATTGGTGACCAGTAGTGAACCGGAAGCACCGAGTGTCGCGGAACTGCCCTCGTTGAAAATGATACCTGATTTTTTCAGGAGTTCGATGATCGGAGGGCGGGGCTTGAGCAAGCCGCCCGACCCACCGCTGTCAGTAGTAAACGGATCCTCCGTAACGGCTCCGGCATCGTCACCGCCGCTGGTGTTGAGATTGCTTTGGAAGTCAGGGGGAACGCGGAATGTGCGGGTGAAGAGCTCCTCAGCGGTATCGGTCTGGGGCACGAGAGTCACCGCGAAGTCATCCACCTTGTAACGGAGCTTGGGGTTTGTCGATTCACAGATATATTGAAGCGCGTTGGCAAGCGGCACGTTGTTGAGGCGAACCGTATTGCTGAGCACCAGCGCCCCGAGATCGCTTCCGCCAAGCAGAGGAGTTTCCCCTTCGGCGGCGTCAAGTTCACTGCCACCCACCGTATTCGGGCGAGGGCTCTGGATGACAATGTTTACTCCCTTTTGATCAGGGTCGAGTTCCAATGTATCAAGTTCATCGGCACGCAGGCGGAGGAAATCGACAGCCTCCTCAAGAGATGTCCCCGCCTCGAAATTGATGCTCGGAATGTTGATCCGACGCAGTTTTTCGGAAATAAACGCAACACCGTCAGACGGAGCGTTGGAGGTATCGCTGCCCATCTCCAGATTGGGAAGGTCGGCGGGAACCGATAGCGCCCATGCCTCGTCAACCTGCATGAGCAACTCGGACCGGGTGTGGTCGTAGGCGGCTCTGTAGTAGTCGCTTTTCGTTGCAGCAATCTTCTCCATGCCGCGGCGGGCGGCGGCATTGTATGGATCGATACGGAGGACAGATTCGTAGTTCACCTTGGCCGCGTCGAACTTGCCGAGATCATAGTTGCCCTGCGCCATGTAGAGTCCGCGGCGCACTTCATCGATGTTCTTGGTGTGCTCATAAGTGAGAGCCGGATTGGTGCGGATCGGGTCATCGAGATATCCGAGCTCCATTTTTGCGGCTGCGTTCTCAGGATCGACCTCAGGGGTAAGGACACCGTCGAGGAGGGTGCGGGCTTCATCGTATTTGCCGACCTTGCGGTACTGCTGCGCGAGGGCGACGCTGGAATCCGCAAGATGCTCTGTGTAGCTGGCCCGGCGATCGGCGAGGGTAGGTGCCTTGGGTAATATGCTCAGGGCAGACCGGAACTTATCCACCGCCTTCTCGAAATCGGCCTTCGCGTAGGCCTCGCGGCCATCGATGAACATGCGGTCCGCCTCGGCGACGGCCTCCTGGCGGCGGATGATCTCCCGCTGTGCAAGCCCGCTCATCCCGGAGTATCCCTCGCCAGCATCTGCCGAGGAAATCGTGAATGGCATGGTAGCAGCGGCGGCCATCAGCGTAGCGGCTGTCCGGCTGGTGTAGTGGGTAGGTGTTTTTTGCATAAAGAGCGAGGTGGTTTTGTCTGTATTTAAGTAATTTGGAAAGAGCTTTTTGAGGAAACTTATCGAATGCGTGGCTCAAGGAACGGCAGGACCGGTCGCGCCTTTCTTGATTTTGTAGGTTTTGACTTTGCCGTCCTCGCCGGTGAACTCGATCACGATCCGCTCCGGAGTCACTTCGGTGAGCTTATATGGCTTTTCCCCATCCCCTGGCGGCAAAGCGAAGGAGGTGTTCTCCTCGATCTTGAATTCCTGTCCCGCGAGGCCGAGAGCCTCGAGCGTAAGGACGGCGGTGCGGTCAAAGCGAACGTGCTTGCGCGCATCCGTTTTACGGAATGCGGGGATCTCGTAAACATTCCCTTTTTTGTTCGGCTTCTGATCCTCAATGCGGACGAAGGTGACTTCCTCCTCGGCCTGGATTTTCTCGTTCATCACCTTGCGCTTCTCGGAACCGAGCAGCTTGAACCTTCCGGCGGCCGCTCCTTTCTCGAAGAAAATCCCGCCCGGAGGCACGGGGTTGGCGGCACCGACCTTGTTGCCCGCCTTGCCGTCGGCGTATTCGAAAGTGAAACTTCCGCCGCCCGCCTCGAATACGGGGCGCAGCACCCATTGCAGTGACTCGTCACCGCTGTAAGTGAGCTTGGTGATCAGCAGCGGATATTCCTTCGCGTCGCTTGGATCGGTCTTGTCGTTGTATTCATCTTGGTTGGAAAAACCATCCTCATCCTCGTCGCGCAGCGGCGAATCAGCGAAACCGGGGTCGATGCGATGCTCAAGCCACCAGCTGTTAGGGATCGGCTCATGCACCGGCGCGCCCTCGATCAGATCGACAGGATTATTCTCATCTTTCTTGTTCACGAACAGCGCAACTCCGGTGAAAAGATCAACGGAGCGCCCCTCATCCTCGCCTTTGGCCCATTCCCGTTTGAGTTGTAACGAGGATTTCGTCTGGGCCACCATGTCCGCACTTTTCACGCTCGGATCTTTTTGTTCAGATAGCGGACCTCTGGGAGCGCTACCAAACTCCAAATCAACGGAGCTTAGCTTGTTCCAGCCAGCGTAAGCCAAGCCAGCGGCTGCGAGGACAGCGGCGCCCAAGGCAGCTTTTTCATAATTTTCTGAGATCCAGGACATGATGGGGAATGATGCTTAATCAGGGTTTTGAAAGTTCCTTGGTCGGAAGGAACATGGCGATGTCGAAGCGGACGAAAACGATGAGATCCTCGTTGCCCAGCACCTGCGCGAGGATGCGGGAAGAATCAGCGGCAGGCGCATCCGGCACGACAGGATCGGGATCGGCATCCTCTTTTACTAAGTCATCTCCGGCAGGCGCAGCGGGCTGTTCGGGAGCGGCTTGTGGCGCGTCAACGGGTTCTTCGGGAAACGAGATGAAAGGATCGGCGGGTGCGACAGCCGCTTCCTTGGCCTCGGTTGACTCGAATTTCGCATCCGTCACCTTAGGCGGGGTTTCGCGCTCATTTTTGATACTGAGTGTGCGGATGATGAAATAATGGGAATCCGTAGCGCCGAGCGCGTTCAGGAAATCCCTCGCGGACTGCTCGGAACCCTTGAAAGTGACCTCGCAGGAAAAGAATCTCGCCACGTCGTTGGGACCCGGTTGGAAGTTACTGCCGTCCTCCTCCGGAACAGCCACGCGCCATACCTTTAGCAAGGCGCTGGGGCGAGCCTCGGCCAAACCCATCAGCGCCGCCTTGATACCATCCATCTGATGCAGGAGAGTGCCCGTCGCATCGGGTTTGGCGAGCTGGCTGCGATACGACTCGAACCCGAGGAAAAAGTTTTCTGGCAACGTGGTCTTGCCGAAGGCTGTGGTAACCTGTTCGTTCGCGGCCAAGAGCCGATCGGTGAAAGCTTGGGGGGAAATGTTTTCGGTCTTTTCCGGACGGTATGCGTTGAACAGCTTCGTCAGATCGCCAAGCGCGGCGCGGTGTTCGGTTAGCGCCTTGCTTTTGCCGTCGCGGAGATCGGCCGCAGGATAAAGAGAGAGGCCCTCGGCCGTGTTGACGCCCAGGTAGGCATCGTCAAAGCCTGCCTTTGTCTCGGCGTATTGGGTTCCCCACTTTGAGGCTAGGAAATACAGGATACCGCAAAGCAGGAGAGTAATTCCTGCCAATCCGGAGACGAATGGGTTGCTCTTGATCCAATTCATAGAAGTCTTTTAGGAAAAATATTTTGATTACCTGACCGCGACAGGACGAGCGAGAGGCAGCGTGATTTCGAAGGGAAAAGCCAGATCGCCTTCCTTGTCGGCACTGCTGGCCAGCTTGAGAATGATCTGCTCATCGCTAAGCGGTGTTTCCTTACCGTTCGGCGCTTTCGCACTGAAGCGGAACGACGTGGACTTCTCACGAAGCCGCTTGAGGCGATCGGAAACGATGTTCTGGGTTTGGTCATTCTCCCGCCAGTAGCCCTTGATGAGAATTGCATTGGCTGCCGGAACTACCTCGGGTTGGTTCGGCTCTTTGTTCGGCCGGCCGGTCGGCGGCGCGGGCGAGGCCGGTTCGGAGACCGAGCTAGCATTCCCCTGAGCGCTAGCAAAATCGGATTTCACAACCGGCCGGGCAGTGGGCTTGGATGAACCCGCTGTTTCTGGAGCGAGCGGATTGTAATCGTATAGCGGTGTCATCTCGGTAAGCCAGACGGAATCGCTGGCGAACGCGCCGTTCAACTCGCCGATCAGATCGAACCAGAACGCGTGGTCTGCCTCGATCTTGGTGTAGGATTCGGCGACGCGCGTCAGTTCCTCTTCTGTGTTGAGAAGCTTACGGATTTGGGCTTCGACAGGAACGAGCGAATCACGCGTATCCGACATGGTGATATTCCTTTCCTGCGCTTTGCCGGCCGCGAGGAACTGGAATGCAGCCCATGCGGAAAAACCGACCACCAGCAGAGCGGCGGCCGCAATCAGGAACGGCTTGCGCTTGGCTTCTTTCCTAGCGATTCCGACAGCGGACGGGACAAGGTCAATATTGATCGTTGATTTCCCGATCCCGCGAAGACCTAGGCCGACAAGTTCACCCATGGTGTGGGCTTCGCGACTGACGGTTTCGATATCCACGCCCTTGCCAATGATGATCTGGCCCAGCGGGTTGAAAAATTCGACGGGGATACCAAGCTTCTCTTGGAAAAACTCGAGCGTGTAAGGCAGGCTGGCACCCCCACCGGCAAGGAGGACTTTCCGGGGTGCGTTCCCAGCGTGTTGGCTGCGGTAATAGTTCGTAGTGCGAGTGATTTCAGCGGGAAGCCGGGTCAACGCGTTGCGGATCACCATGGCGAGCGCCGCCAAGGCCTCGTCCATCGTTTCAGTGTGCCCGCCGCCGAGCGCCACCAGCCCGTTGGTGATTTTCTGGTGCTCCGCCTCGGGGAAAGTGATGTTATACTCCTTGGCGATCGCGGCACTGATCGAAGCCCCCCCTATCGCTACACTGCGCGTGAAAAAGCGCTTGCCCTCGACGTAGAGAAGGTTGCTGGTTTTCGCGCCGATATCGATGATGAGTGTCGACTCTTCCGGTGTCCCGTAGGAGTAGCGGTAGGCGTTGTAGAGAGCCATCGGTGCGACATCCACCTCGAGCGTGGATAGCCCGGCTTCCATCACAGTGTTGTTGATTTCGTCGAGCTCATCCTCCTTGATGGCGACGATGACCACTTCCTTGTCATCCCCGCCCTCGATCATCTCATAGTCCCAAACGACCTCGTTGATCGGGAACGGAACATGTTGCTGGGCCTCGAAGGTCACAATCTGCTCGATGTTGTCATCTTGCAGCGGAGGGAGTTTCACGAAACGGGTGAAGACGGACTGGCCGGCGATCGCGTATCGGACCTTGGATTTCTGGATGTTGAGCCTCTCGATCATATCATCGAGGGAAACGCGGATCTGGGACTCCCGCGATGCCTCGAAAGAGGGATCGGCGATGATCGTGTCCGTTTCGTAACCTTTCAGCATGAGGGCGCCGCCCTTCGATGTTTCGAAGACGGCGAGGGAGATGCGTTGCGAGCCTATGTTTAGGGCTACGGTAGTCTGGGTATCAGCCATGATAATGGTGCGATCGGTGAAAACTTGAATGATGTCCAATAAGCGGAGGGAGCGAATGAGGTGGATCAATTTTTCTCCTTGGAGATTTCCGCGTAGCGATCCCACCACATGTGCGCAAAGGCGGATTCGCTCTTGTCGAGAAGTGGAACGACCTCGCTGCGGGAGATCTTGTTCGAGGCGGTATTCCACCAGCCAGGACTGCCCTTGCTGGATTGTTCGGCACGTTTCACGCCATTCACCAGAACTTCATAGCCGACCATGTAGACCATGCTCTTGCCAGCGCGATCCCCGCCTGTGAGGCGGCGGACAGAAGAAGGAGAGAGATAGACAGAGCTGAAAACCTTGTCCCCGAGTGGGATGTTGACGTGGGTGATGTCCTTGGTGAGCAGAAGGTAAGTTCCCTGTTTGTCGGAATTCTCAACAGCGACATACCATTTCACCAGGATGCGGTCAGCGGTCTTGGAACGGGGCTCCGGACTCATATCTACCTTGATACTGGCTTCAATTTCGAGCCATTCCTTCGGTTTGAAACCGTTTTTTGAATCCCCGAGCTTGGGTGAAGAGATATCTTCGAACGCGGGTTCATCGCCCTCGACCCTGAAGACTTGGGCGTTCGCTGCGGAATGGGACAAAACGCCGGCAAGGGAGCAAGAAATGACTGTGAGAAGATTGTGTCGGATCGTTCGCATATGAATAGGGTTTCCATGGACAATAGGGAAGCGCGCCGCAGGTTGACCAGATAAAAGGAAAGGCAGGCGCAACTTTTTCACGGGCATCGGTGTTGATTTCCACCCAAATCTCCACTAGCCATTGACGAAAGCTTCCCACGGTGGCTTCACTGGCGATATGCCGCGCCCGCCTTTCACATTCCCGGGATCTTTCCCATTCGTTGTCGGAAGCATCGGGGATGCCGCCGCACTCGCAGAGGCTACGCCCGGATCGCTCGCCGGACAATGCGATCTCGCAGAGATTCGGCTGGATCTTTTCCATGCCGATTTTCTCAAAAAGGGAAACATCCTCTGGCGGCACCTGCTCCCCTTCCCGCTCCTTTTCACGGCGCGCTGCCATGCGGAAGGCTCCCCTTTCGACCTTGATCTTTCCACACGGATATCCTTGCTGCGCGCCGCGCTGCCGGACGCCTGCATGATCGACATCGAGGTCGTTTCCGCCCCCCCGATGGAAGGACTCATTTCCGAAATCGCCGCGCAGGAAATCCCATGGATCGCCTCATACCACGATTTTAACGGGCTGCCAACCGTGCGCGAGTTGGCGACCCAGGCAGGAATCGCCAAGAACGCGGGAGCGGCGGCATTCAAGGCGGCGGCACTACTCCACACGCCGGATGAGCTCGCCGCCCTCGCAAGATTTCAAATGAGCGATCAGGGCCTCCCGCTGTCGACCATGGGGATGGGCGGGCTGGCTCCCGTTTCACGCCTGCTTTGCGCCCAGGCTGGAAGCGTATTGAACTACGGATTCGTGGGTGAAAATGCCACCGCACCCGGCCAGTGGTCGGCGAAGCGGCTCAGGGAATGCATCCAATCCCTCAAACCCATCAGCTAGCCCCATGCACTCGTTCCACACCCTGGAAACACTCCCTCAGGCCGCGACCGGCACAAAGCCCGCGCGCCTTGCCGTACTCGGCCAACCGGTTTCCCATTCAGCCTCGCCCCAGCTTCACCAGCCCGCCCTTGACGCCCTCGGCATCATCGCGACCTACATCCGGCTGGAAGTCGATCCGGGGAAACTGCGTGAAGCGTTCGCGATGATGGCGAAGCTGGGGTTCATCGGCTGCAACGTGACGGTTCCCCACAAGTTCGAGGCGATGGACAGCTGCACCGAAGTGTCTGCCCAGGCGCGGCTTCTCGGCGCGGTTAATACGGTGCAATTCAAGGACGGGGCGATCATCGGTTACAACACTGACGGGCCGGGATTTCGGGCTGCCATTTCCGATTCGTTTGGGCTAGTCCTTGGAAAATCAAAAACCTTAATCCTCGGAGCCGGCGGGGGCGCCGGTCAGGCCATCGCGATGCAATGCGCGCTCGAAAAGCCGGCGGAACTCACACTGGTGAACAGGGATTTGGCGAAGGCCGAGTCCCTAGCGGAAAGACTGCGCGACGTCTCACCTGGCACCGAGATCCGCACCCTTGGTTTCATGGACCCCGCCCTTAGGGATGACTGCCAATCGGCTGATCTGATCGTCCAGACCACCTCGCTCGGGCTAAAAACCACCGACAGTCAAGTGATCCCGGATAGCTATTTTTCCGTGGATACCCGCGCCTACGACACGATCTATCAACCGCCCGAAACCCCGTTCCTCGCCGCCGCGAAGCGCGCCGGTTGCAAGACCGACAACGGCCTGAGCCTACTCATCCACCAAGGTGCCATTGCCTTCCAGCACTGGTTTCCAGGAACAGAGCCGCTCCCCTATATGAGGAGGGCGATGCAACGTTGAGCGGTGTCCGCTGCGGATCAATCGGTGGTGAAAAGGTCGTCTTTGAGTTTCTTCAAATCAAAGCCCGGATCATCGCCCCCGATCCAGTGACAAGCCATCACCTCTTCCAGTGCGAAGCTCCTGGCGCCGGCGAACTCGCCCCGTTTTATACGGACTCGCACCCTGACTAGATTCCCAGGTTCCATGGGCGAGAGTTCCCCTCCGAAAATTGGCTTTCCAGACCGCTTCGCATCGAACGCCGCTCCCAATAGTAATCCCTCATCGCTATAACTGTTTACAACGAACTCGGGTGATTCCACGCCGAACTCGGCGGGCCTTCCGAACACGGGAGATAATAATGTAAACCGCAGGCGCGAGCCGTCAGCTTCTGCCTTTTCTCCAGTTGTCACTCTTCTGGCAAGCAACCGGAACTCAACCTCCGCCGGGCCCTCTCCCGCCAGAAAAAGCGGCCATGAGTACCCGCCGTATCGGATGAAATGTTCCCAATCGAGTTTCCAAACTGAACCGTTCCTGCGGAAAAGCGCATCGACTTCCTGCCCCTTCCCATCATTCCAACGGGTCTCGATCATCCACTCTTCCCCCACCTTGATCGGCTGCTGGCCGGTTCTTCTCAGCTCGGCAACCTCAATGCTTGGAAAGGGATTGTTCTTGTAGAAGTCGGCCATAATCCCGGCCGTTTCGATGGGATCCGCCACAAACTGGTTGCGAATCTCCGGAGCACCTCCTGTCAGGAAGCCAATAAGCGCCCTGTGGCAGTCGGGTAAAGCCCGGCTGAGAAAAGCGATCCTCTCGTCCGCCATCGTACCTTCGGCGAGATTTACGGCTTTATCTCCGGTGGCCGCATAGGCACCTGCCTTATGGCGCATGTCGAATTTCAGTTTCCATACCAACAGGGACATGAGAACCGCCCAACACACGATGAATTTCAGCGTGGTGCTATTTTTTCGTTTTTTCCGCACAGCCCTACGGCCGCTCTCGGTAAGTGACTCACCCGTCCTTTCGAATACGGCCATGTTTCTATCGCGGACGTTGATGCGGTTCCCTTGCTCTGGCCAAATACCGGTGGCCGCCTTGAGACCGCAGTCAGAGCATAACCTGTCCTGCTCCATCCCGATATCGGACAGGAAAATGGAGCCGCAGCGACCGCAGTGATACCATCCTTTCTTCATGGGTCTGTTCATTTTGTTTATTCATCCAGCCAGCTCAGCCTGACCACCTTGCTGATCATCCACTGGTTCGGCAGGGACTCGGTGCGACCGCGTTCCAAGACGAGAAGCACCGGTATTTCACTCCGCATCTCGCCCGTTAACTGGCCAGGAAGGAACTGGGTATGGAGCAAGACATCATCCGCCCCGTTGAGTCTCGTGTAACCCCAGACCTTTTCCTGCCTGTCCGGTGCCAGCAACTTGAAGCAGCGGTATTCATCTTCGGATAGCGCAAAAATGTGGAAATCCCCCGGCGAGAGGATGGCGCGTATCTCTAAGCCATCGCCTAGCCCTTGCTTGAGTTCGGAGTAATCAGCGGAGCAATAGCCAGTTGTGGCCTTCCAATCCATTTTCATACTATCCCCCTCCAGCCTGAACACCGCGCGGAAACCCGATGAATTGGCGAGAAATCCTGATAGCACGCCGAACTCAATGCCTTCCTCCTCCATGACAATCCATCTGCAGTTATCGTCTGGCTTCCATTCGGAAACCATACCCAAAGGTTTCCACCGCCCGGCAATGATTTCACCGTTTTTCTCGGCCTTATAAACCATCCCTATAAAGTTTCCCACGGACTTTGAGGTCGCATAGGTCGCAAAAATGCTTTTCGCCCGCACTTCCCCGTTCAAAAGGGAATGAAGCACCTTGTCACCCTTGAAACCCACTTCCTTATCAATCCTTTCGGGCGTAATATTACTAAAACCCGATTGCTCGCCCGGAGCGCCCCCACCTCGGCCGCCGTATCTCAAAAAAATCGCCGCAACCACGATTAGGATGACCCCGGCACCGGCGCCGGCGATCCATACGAAGGAGAATGAGAAGCCCTTCACAACCGCAGCGCCTGCGTTCTTGCGGTTAGACCGACTACTCCGCATCAGGGCTGCATTGAAACCTGTTTTCCCGGCTCTCTTGCTGATATTCGGGGGCGTTTTGGAAAGCCACCTATCATGAGGGCGTTGCGCGTTGATTTCATTCACCCGAAAGTGCTTGTTGCCCCGATTCGGAGTCGAGACCATACGCGCGATCTCATCCTCTTGTGAATCCGCTTCGAGAGTATCGTTTGATACCAAATCGTTTGCCGGAGACCCGGCCGAATCCGCATCACCCGTGATTTTCGCGATCAAGGCCGGAGGCTTTTTCGGAGCCTCGTTTGCAAGACTTTTTGCCAGACTGCTAACGATTCTGTTTGACCGTCTATCTACCGCTTTGTGAGCGGCCCTCCAAGGGCTGGCGGATCCCCCCGCCAAAGGTTCGGCAGATGCATCCCAGCCGTCACTTCTCTGATCAAAATTAGGAGCACTCCTCAGGGTGGATGAAGTATTCAGCTCCCGCTTTGTCGGGATTCCCTGCACCTTCATTCTCTGCGGCAACTCCGTTTGCTCAGACGATGGCGCGTGATCCAGATCCCCCCAGACGTCACCCCAAGCGTCCTCCGGAGAAACCGGCGGTGCGTGGTTTTTGGGATCATTGTTGTCCGGATTCATCAGTAAAACTCGAATTTTTCCTAAGGGTGGTGCAACGAGCAACCCTACGCGCTTAAATATCGAAAGAATCAATTCATATCAGCCTAGAAACCGGAAGAGAGACTCGATGCCAGGTTCTTCCCCGCCCTTCCGAAAGCGTCTGGGAGAGCATTCCGTCTGGCTGTCTGCAAATTGGAATCCGCGAAAAAGCTGCTGTGACCTGTGCTGTTGCCGCTGGCGAGGATTTTCGTCGGATCCCTCGCGTCGCGCAGCGTCCAGCTTATGCAGACCTCGTTCGTCAGTTCCTCGGCCGAAAGGGAATCTAGCCTGGAACTGCGCAACGTGAAATATCGGATAGATCCCAGCGTTCCTTCAAGCACCGCGTCGGCGCGATCGCGGTCGGCAAGACGGTAAGTGCCATCCAGCACCAATGCGTCGGTCACTGCCGTGGTCGCGAGAGCCTCGGCACGGGGTTCCTGGGTGCCGTTGGAAAACATGGGGACGGCGATGGTTTTCACGCCGGCTAGGGACGGCGGCTTCGCTCCGCCGAGCTTGTATCCGGCGCAGGAAACCATCGACAGCGTGATCAGAAGCAACAGTGCGAATCTCATGGGAAAATGATGGGGTGATCTCTACTCGCCGAGGGCTTTGAGGCGGGATTTCGCCTTGTCGTGGGCATCACCGGATCCGGCACGCTTCAGAACCTCACGGTAGTAGATTTTGGCGGATTCGGTTTGGCCTGATTGGTCATAGAACTCCGCGATCTCGAGCGAGCGGTTGATCTCGCGTCCGCCGATGTCACCCGACATCCTGCGGGCTTCCGCGTTTTTCGAGTGTCCGGGATACTGCAGTAGATAATCGCTGAACGCCTCGCGGGAAAGCTCCAAGGTCGCCTGGTTCCGGTTGCCGCGATCTGCCTCCTCCATCAGCACAACTCCGACGCGAAACAGCGCTTCCGGTGCGTAGGAACTTCCCGGCTGGTCGCTTACCAGTTTACGGAACGCCTCAATCGCCTCCTTCGATTTCTGTTTCCCTTGGTAAAGTTCGCCAATGGTAAACTGCGCCTTCGCAGAGGTGTCCGAGCGCGGTGCGTTGTCACGGACAGCCGCCAGCATCTCAACGGTTTTCTCGATGGAAAGCCGAGTCCTTAGGCCGGCGAAGGACGACTTCACATCACCATCCGCCGCCGCTTGGGCCATCCGCGCCTGGCGTTCGAGAGCCTTGGCATACAGGCCGCTGCTTTCGTATCGCGTGAGAAATTTCTGATAGGCATCGAAGGATTTCTGGATGTCGCCTTTCTGTTCGAGGAGCTCCGCCTGACGGAAACGCGCCTGCGCTGCAGAAGGCGCGAAAGGATACTTGTCGGCCATCTTTCCGTATTGTTTGATGGCGGATGAGCTTTTCCCGGCATCGTCGGCTGCCTTAGCTTTGGAATAAAGCACCTCGCCTTCCGCAGAGGCCGCCTGGGTGTTTCCGGCGAGCTTGATCACATCGTCGTCGTTACTACAGGAGACGGATAGCGCTACAAAAACAGCTGCTGCCAACACACAAGGGATACGCTTCGTCATGTCGAGAACATAGGGGCTTTGGCGCGGGGTGGAAGAGGAAATTACGAAGGCGCATGGGCCTCCACTTCAGCTCCTACCGAGCTCGGCGGAGCGCGCGGTCGCAGCCATCACAGCATCGATCAGCGCCGAGCGGATATTCCTGCCCTCCAGCACGGACAAACCGGCGATCGTTGTTCCACCCGGGGAGGTGACCATGTCTTTCAGCTTCGCGGGATGGTCGCCAGTGCGCAGCACCATCTCTGCCGCACCGCTCACGGTCTGCGCGGCGAGCCTGACCGCGTCGGCGCGTGAAAGCCCGGCCATGACCCCGCCATCCGCCAAGGCCTCGATCATCAAATACACGTAGGCGGGGCCGCTTCCGGAAAGCCCCGTTACAGCGTCCATCAGTTTTTCGGGAACGAGAACGGCCAATCCAACGGCATCGAGAAGCGATACAACTACGGCCTCATCGCCCTCCCGGCAACGGCTGCCCAGGCAATACGCGGCGGCGCCCTTGCCGACCAGCGCGGGCGTGTTCGGCATGGTGCGGATCACACGCACCGATTCGGGAGCCTTGTTCTCGATGTCCACCAGCCTGACGCCCGCTGCGATGGAGATCAGCAGCTTTCCGGAAGAGGCATCGGGCTTGAAATCAACCAGCGCCGCATGGATGTCCTGCGGCTTCGTGCAGAGCAGGATCACATCGCTCATACGCAGTACCTCGCCGATATCCGCGGTGGTTCTCGCGCCAGTTGTTTCCGAGAAATTCCGCGCTGCGGCCGCGATCAAATCCGTCCCGATCACCTCTCCGGACTTCACCACGCCGGCGCGGATCGCCCCTTGCACCAAAGCGGTTCCCATTTTTCCGCAACCGATCACGCCTAACTTCATGCCGCGAAACTAAGGTGCTTTCCGCAGCGGGGCGAGCGTCATTTTGCTTGGAAAGCAAGGTCACACCCCGGCCAGGACCACTCTCACTCGTCCGGCAATCAGCTCAGCAAGACTAGCATCGCCCTCTTCCCTCAGGAAATCACAATAGTTCAAAGCGACTGCCTCAAGATCCTCCGCATAGGCCGTGCCGAGTTCCTCGAAACTGGCTAGCGCTTTTTCGAAATGCCTGCGCGCCCAGGCCCGGTCACCTGTCTGCAACAGTGCCAGCGCCAGATTATTGTGGGATTGCGCGGTGTCCGGATGGTTTTCACCTAGAAGCTCCCTGCGCGTTTCCAAAGCCATCATGTGCATCTCCCGTGCCTGATCGTAATAACCGGCGGCTAGATATACGGCTCCGAGATTGTTCGAGACCGACGCCGTCTCCTCGTGTTCGGGCCCCGCTTCGGCATGCATGATCTCAAGGGATCTTAGGAAATAATCCTCTGCCTTGCCGAGATCCCCGCTGGCCTTTGCCATGAAACCCAGATTGTTCGAGATCGCCGCCACATCCATTTGCATGGGTGGCTCGTTCTTCTCAAAATAAACCACCGCGGTTTGCCACGTACTAATCGCTTTATCGGGACGTTCCTGGCCATCATAAGCCGCTCCCAGCAGCGCGTAGAGCCTACCCACATGCCCGATGCGGTCCGGCCGGTTGTCCAGCTGGTCGATCGCGTGCTTCAGGTCATCCGCCGCCTCGACAAACTGCCCCAGCTCAAGGAAAAGATCCGCTCGGCTCTCCAGCGAGGTCACAAACGCATCAATGTGGTCAATATCCGGTCCCAGCTGCTGCTCGCATTTCTCCACCGCCGCGTTCGCGGCATGTAATGCCTCAGAAAGATCCCCTTTCGTTCGGAGTGATTCGGCGCGATCCAGCATAAGCTGGATGAAATTGGCTGTGGCGGTATCCATAAGCATGTATGAGTTCTATAGCTAATTGATATGCACGACCTTTCTTCTTAGCGAGCGGAAACCGCCGCAATTCCGAAATTCGTGCAGTATCTTTGTATCTCCGCCTCCCAAGTGAGCGGATCATCTCACGCACCCAACCTCTCCATGATTTCCATCCTCGCACCCGGCAGCTTTCCAATGTGACCGCGCAGCGCATCCTCACCGCTGCCCGCTCCGGACACGCCTAATATCTCCGCAAGCTGCCTCTCGAAATGCCGCAGTGCCTTCAGGCTCGGCTCCTCAACATCGAGGTGATCGAGCCCGCGGCGGAGAAGATCATGCAGGAGCGCGTCGGCGTGGCCCGGCTCAACCGCGGCCTCGACGAGCTGGCAAAAATATCCAGCCATGAGCGTGGTAGCGTATTGACGTCGCAATCCCTGCCGCCAGTTCGAGATCGCGACCTCCCTGAGGACGTGCAGCTCGCCTTTACGGGCAGGCACAACACCGATCTCCCCGGAGAAAAAAAGGTCGAGTTTCCCCGCGAACACGCTCTTCGGGCGCAGCGCACCCTTCGCCACTGTCTTGATCAAGCCATCGCTTTCGGTGAACCAATGGACGATGAGACTGGTGTCCGTCAGGCGGGTGGTGCGGATCAGGATGGCCTCGGTAGCGATCACGGGGTTGGAAAGGAAATGAAGATTCGGCTTGATACGCCCGTTGCGCTGCCCTAGCCACTGTCCAGCAACCATGGGACAGCAATCAAACAAAATCATCAAACGCCGCCGCCGGGCGGATTATCTGAAGCGTAAAGAGGAGCAGGCCAAGCTCAACGGCCTGTTGCCCAAAACGAAGGTAAAGAAGGCCGCTCCGAAGGTCGAGCCCGGTGAAAAACCCGCCGTAGCAAAGAAAGCCGCCGCGAAAAAAGCGCCCGCCAAGAAGGCCGCCGCGAAAAAGGCTCCCGCCAAAAAGGTGGCCAAGGAGGCTCCCGCCAGCGAGGAAACCACCGAGGGCTGATCCGCTTTACCCAATCCTTTCCCAAGCCGGCCTCCCAGAAAAGGAGTCCGGCTTTTTCATTTTGCATCCGGCTTTCTAGACCACAGAGCACAGAGAAAGAGGGAGAACACTGAGGGGATGGAAGCTCCTCTTTCCATTTTTTCCCATTTCTTCCCATGTCTTCCCTGTATCCTCCTCTCCCTCTCTGTGCCTCGTTGGTAAAATCAGCCCTAAAAACGAAACGAAAGATTCCGCTTTTCTCCCCCGCCCCGTCCCCTACCTTCCCGCCCGCCTCCCTCTTTGTTGAGGTTTAGAATTTAAAATTTAAAGTTTATGAAAATCGTCGTCGCATACTCCGGAGGCCTTGATACCTCCGTCCTCCTCCTCTGGCTCAAGGAAAAATACAACGCGGAGATCATCGCATACTGCGCCGATGTCGGCCAAGGCGACGAGCTCGATGGCCTGGAAGCGAAAGCCCTCTCCACCGGAGCGTCGAAGTGCTTCATCGGCGACCTCAAGGAAGATTTCGCGGCGAACTACATTTTTCCCATGATCCAGGCCGGGGCGATCTACGAGGGTCGCTACCTGCTCGGCACCTCCATCGCCCGCCCCTGCATCACCTCGGACATGATCAAGATCGCCCTCGCCGAAGGAGCAGATGCCATCGCCCACGGTGCCACCGGAAAAGGCAACGACCAGGTCCGCTTCGAGCTTTCCGCCGCCGCCCTCGCCCCGAATATCAAGTGCATCGCCCCATGGCGCGACGCGGAGTTCCGCAAGCAGTTCCCCGGCCGCGCCGAGATGATCGCCTTCGCCGAAGCGAACAATATCCCGATCAAGGCTTCCATGAAAAAGCCCTACTCCATGGACCGCAACCTCCTCCACATCTCCTTCGAGGCCGGTGCCATGGAAGATCCGTGGTACGACGCCACCACCCCGGCGGACACCGACATGTATGTCCTCTCCGTTTCCCCCGAGGAAGCTCCCAACGCCGCCGAATACATCCAGATCCTTTTCGAAAAGGGCAACGCCATCGGCCTGAAGCACGAAAACCTCGACACCCTCCTTTCCGAACTCGGCGATGTGAAATCCACCGGCCAGCAGGACGGCTACGCCCTGCTTTCCCCCTACGGCGTGATGCGCGTGCTCAACCTACTCGGCGGCCGCAACGGCATCGGCCGCGTGGACATCGTGGAAAACCGCTTCGTCGGCATGAAATCGCGCGGCATCTACGAAACCCCCGGCGGCACCATCCTGCTCGCCGCCCACCGCGACCTCGAGACGCTCGTGGTGGACCGTGAGGCGATGCACATCCGCGACTCGCTGATCCCGAAATACGCGCAGCTCGTTTACAACGGCTTCTGGTTCGCCCCCGAGCGCGAGGCGATCCAAGCCCTCGTCACCGAGACGCAGAAAAAAGTCTCCGGTGAAGTCCGCATGAAGCTCTACAAGGGCAACGTCATGCAGGCCGGACGCCGCTCTCCCCACAGCATGTATTCCGAGGCCATCGCCACCATGGAAGGCGGCCAAGAAGAAGCCTACAACCAGGACGACGCCACCGGATTCATAGCCCTCAACGCCCTGCGCCTCAAAGCCGTCGCGAGGCAGAAGTAGCTATCCCTCTCGCAGCAGGCTCTTATCGCCTCGTCTCGCCGCCTGTTGTCCGCCCCATTTTTCTCTCGCCGAAAGCGAGCGACCCGCGCAACCTCCGCCCGCCATGCTCAAAGCCGGAATCGTAGGCCTACCCAACGTCGGGAAATCGACACTTTTCAACGCCGTCACTCGCACCCGCAAGGCGGAAGCGGCGAACTATCCGTTCTGCACGATCGACCCGAATATCGGCATCGTGATGGTTCCCGACGAGCGCCTCGCCGTACTCTCAAAAATTTCCGGTTCCCAGAAACTGGTGCCGACCGCCATCGAGTTCGTGGACATCGCCGGCCTTGTGAAAGGCGCCTCCGAGGGCGCGGGATTGGGAAACCAGTTCCTCGCCACCATCCGCGAGACCGATGCCATCGTGCAGGTGGTGCGCTGTTTTGAAAACGACGACATCATCCACGAGCTCGGCTCCGTGGATCCGATCCGCGACATCGAGATTATCAATTCCGAGCTGATCCTTGCCGACATGGCCGCCTTGGAAAAACGCCGCTCCTCACGTGAGAAAAAGGCAAAAGGCGGCGACAAGGAATCGAAAAAGGAGGTCGAGCTGATCGACATCATCATGCCCCATCTCGATCAGGGCAAACCGGCACTGACCATCGATTTCTCCGCCGACGACGCCGAGATCGTAAAAGGATTTTTCCTACTCTCCTCGAAGCGGACGATCTACGCCTGCAACGTGGCAGAGGACGAACTCGCAGGCGCAACCGAAAACCCCGACTCCCACCCGCAGGTGGCGGCGGTGCGCAAATTCGCATCCGAACACTCGGGAGCCGAGGCAATCGTAATTTCCGCGCGCATCGAGGAGGAGCTATCCGACCTCGCGCCGGAGGAAGCCACCGAATTCCTCGCCGACATGGGCGTGAAGGATTCCGGCGTATCCAACCTGATCCGCGGCGTCTATCATCTCCTTGGCCTCCGCACCTATCTCACCACCGGCGTACAGGAAACCCGCGCATGGACGATCCGCCAGGGCGATAAGGCCCCTGCTGCGGCGGGCGTGATCCATACGGATTTCGAGCGCGGCTTCATCGCCGCGGAGGTCGTCCACTATGACGATCTCGTCACGCTTGGCACCAAGCACGCCGCCAAGGAGGCTGGCAAGCTCCGCATCGAGGGCAAGGAGTATGTCGTAAAAGACGGCGACGTGATCGAGTTCCGCTTCAACGTCTGAGTTAGGCTCAGTCCGTAGCTTTTTTCCCGGGAAACGGTTTGTTTACGATGGCTTTGATAAGCGCCTCACCGGTATCTTTCTGATGCCGGATCGCGAGACCCGTGAAAAACGCGGCGGCGGCTAGAACCAGGAAAAGCAGAACCATTCCCACGCCGACACCCGATGACGTCTGCGGCGTAGCTGCTGGAGCCCGCCTAGGCTTCGGTTTCGGGGCTTCTTCGGTGGCAGCCGGGTGCAATTGAGGACTGGCTTCCGCCGGAGTAGGGAAAGCACCATGAGGTTTATCGAGTGCGATTGCCTCTAGCTCCTCATCCGTCAGGGTGAAATCGAAGGACACATCGCCCAACCGAAGGGATATCCCGGAAACAAGGGCGATCTTGTCGTGGCGGACCCCAAGGTGCTTGATGCCGTTCGTGGAGCCAATATCGCCGAGTTCGTAGCCACCTGGGACGCGGCGCATCTCCGCGTGCTTAACAGAAACCGAGCTGGAGTCGATGACGATGTCGTTGTCGCTGCCGCGCCCGATACGGATGGATTTCCGATCGAGGCCGAACCGGTAAGGCTGCGCGTTTTTCTCCGGGACGGTGATGATGACTCTGGGCATGTTAGGTAAACGGTTGGGTTTCGCTTCTTCTAGCGGAAAAGATTTTTACTGACAGGACTAACTTGTCGAACTCTTTCGGGTTGCAAGCCCCCCGCCGCTTTGCTTACGTTCCGGCGCCATGGCCAATGCTACCAACGTCCTCTCCGCTGGAATCGAGATCATCGGTTCAATCCGTTTTTCCAACGACATGATCATCGACGGCAAAATCGAAGGGGAAATTACCTCGGATAAAGGCAAGATCACCATCGGCGAAAACGCGAAGATCAAGGGCGATATCACCGCCGGCGAGGTCAAGGTTTACGGCAACGTGGAAGGCAAGATTACCTCCCAGCGCTGCGAACTGAAGGACAAGTCCAAGATCAACGGCGACATCAAATCCAAGGTTTTCTCAATGGAGGAAGGCGCCCAGCTCACCGGCCGCACCGAAATCGGCGGGTGACATATCTTCCCAATCTCGGCTCTCGATGGAATCCGGTGGAAATTTTTGCGGCAAGTGTCCGGGTTCGCCAAGACTTTCCTAATGAAAAGCACCAATTTTTACCGTCAGATTCTTGGGATCTCCGCTCCGTGGAAGATCGTGAGATGATCTCGCCGTGACATGGTCGAGTGTTTTGCTCATGCTGCGGAGTTTTCAAACCCCACCATGAACCGCCGCACCCTCCTCACCACCCTCACCACCCTGCCAGTCGTCTTTGCCTCAGCTCAAATCTTCGCCGCTGTCAAAAAATGGCGCGTCGGCGTCATCGGCCACACAGGGCGTGGCGATTACGGTCACGGGCTCGACACCATGTGGCTGCGCATCCCCGAGACGGAGATCGTCGCCGTCGCCGATGCAGATGAGAAGGGGCTCGAAGGCGCAAAGAAGAAACTTTCCGTGAGCACAGGCTTCGCCGACTACCGCCAGATGCTCGCTGAGTCGAAACTCGACATCGTCGCCGTGGGCGCGCGTCATCTCGATCAGCATCGCGACATGATCATCGCCGCTGCAAAGGCGGGAGCGCGTGGTGTCTATGTGGAGAAGCCATTCTGCCGCAGTCTGGAGGAGGCAGATGAGATCCTCGCCTCCTGTGAGAAGGCGGGCACCAAGCTCGCCATCGCTCATCGCAATCGTCAACACCCCGTCCTGCCGGTGATCGCCAAACTGATCGAGGAAGGGCTCATCGGGCGTGTGCTGGAGATGCGTGGACGTGGTAAAGAAGATGCCCGTGGCGGCTCGCTGGATCTCTGGGTGCTAGGCTCCCATGTCATCAATCTGGCCTGTTACTTCGGCGGTGATCCGGTGACATGCAGCGCTGAGGTGAAGCAGGATGGACGCCTGATCACCAAAGCCGATGTCAGAGAGGGAGATGAAGCCATCGGCCTGCTCGCCGGCAATGAGGTTCATGCACGCTACGAACTTGACAAAGGTATCACGCTTTACTTCGACTCCATCAAAGATGCGGGGATGAAGGAAGCTGGCTTTGGCCTTCAGATCATCGGAACGAAGGGCATCATCGACTTCCGCATTGATGCCGAACCCCTCGCCCATCTGCTGCCGGGCAGCCCTTTCCAGCCGAAGTCAGGACCACGCGCCTGGGTGCCCATCACCACCGGCGGAGTAGGCGTGGCCGAGCCCATCAAGGATCTCGGCAGGATGATCTCTAGTCATGAAGTAGCCGGACGCGATCTCATCGCCTGCATTGAACAAAACCGCACGCCGCTGTGTGACGGCGTGCAGGGCAAACAAACGATTGAAACCATCAGCGCCGTGTTTGAATCGCATCGACTCGGCGGTCAGCGTGTGAACTTCCCGCTCCAGACGCGCGTGAATCCGCTCACCCTGCTCTAATGATCAAGAACACACCTCAGCCTCAGCCGAGCTGCTTGTTGCAGGAATTTACTTTCTGCGGAAGACTCCTGAAGTAGCCATTGGGACGAGCTGGTCTGCCTGTCTTCTTGTCCGCCGTCTTGTCCGCCGAAGCCTTGGCGTAGGAGGAAGCCTAGGCGAAGTAGGCGGCGAAGATTGGCGACGGGGAAATGGGGGGGGAGTCCTTGTGGCCGAGCAGTTTCAAAAACCTGCCCCAACTCCAGCCGCGCTTTCATCTCCACCTCACCACCGAAAAGTGAACTCATTTCAACTCATATCCCTTTGATTATCTCGATCTTCATCCGCACACACCCTTGTTTCGTCCTCATCATTTCATCTGTATACTCAACGTATGCCTGGCAGTTTATTCTGGAAGGCATTCCAGCCGCACGTTCCACACGGGAAATCAGACGCTCGATCTGTAATCGCGCATAGTGTTCCGAGTCATGGGCGATGAAGTCCCGAATGGCCTGCAGATCGCGCCGCGCCTGCGCTGACCATGTGATGCTCATGCCACGCCGAACTCGCTGCGGATGGAGGCGTGGTCATGCTTGCGACCATCTCGTAAATCGGCCAGGCCGGCTTCGATTTTCTGGCGAACAAGGATTTCATACATCAAGTCATCCCAACTGGCGGTGTCCGGCAATTGACGAACAAGACGGGCTGCTGCCTTTTTGACTGAAGTGTTTTTTTCTGCCGCAGACATGACGCGAACTAATCTCAAAACAAGGCACGATGCAAGCCGCCATTCCGCAAGCCCGCTGCTGGGCGTCATCACATCCCTTCAAGAGCAGGTCGAGTGGTCGCTGCGTGTTGCCTCGCTCTGCGTGGGCTTGGCCGTCGGCATCATGTCGCTCGTGAGCATGGTGAAGAAGATGCGGGGGCGGTGAATAGCTACTCAACGCGACTCGATCCGGAAAAACGCCGCGTTGTCCTGTGACGTGAATTCGAATTCCATTTTGCCTTGTGCGTTGATCGTCGCGGCTCCAACCGGGATGGCCATCGGGGAGAAGTTCACAAGATTGGTGCTCTTCTCGACTCCGATGGTGAGCTTGAATTTACCGGTAGCTGAATCCTTTGCGAGCAGCGGCGTGCCCACATGAAGTGCTTGCACTTGGGAAAGGTTGTAGAGGCCGTATGAATTCGGTGAATCAGTGACTTGGGCTCTTCCAGTTGCCATTCCGACCGCCATTCCGGCGTTCAGACCAGCTTGAAGAGCGGAGTCATATTGAGTTTGGGTGTAGAGAGCTCCTTGCGTGAGTGTGAGCGTGACACTGCTGGACACGCTTCCTATGTCGTTGGAGATAATCACCGTATAAGTCCCGACATTTGCTGACTGAATACTATTGAGATAAAGCGACTCGGCAGTGGCACTTGGGATGACAAGCCCGTTCCTTTGCCACTGGTAACTCAGGGTGAGAGGGAAAGTGGTTTTTGCGATCACGCTAAATGCAGCATTCTCGCCGGGGTTTGCGATAACGCTAGAAGGTTGCCCGGTGATTGTGGGCAACCCCAATGCCACGGTAGAAAGTCCTCCATACGTTGATGTCCAGCCGGTGGTTCCCGATCTGTAATAAACGTTCGATTTCGAATTGGAGGTGAACACTGTCGTGCCCAAGGTTGGAGCATTCCCCTTGATGTAGATGCTGAGTAGGTTGGGACAGGTGAGAAACGCACTGCCCCCAATACTGGTCACGCCGCTACCGATCGTCACGCTGGTCAGACCTGTGCAGTCAGAGAACGCCAAGCCCGTGATGCTGGTCACGCTGTTGGGAATCGTCACGCTGGTCAGGCCTGTGCAGTATCTGAACGCATCGCTCCCGATGCTGGTCACGCTGTTGGGGATCGTCACGCTGATCAGACCGCTGCAGCCGTAAAACGCATTACTCTCAATACTGGTCACGCTGTTGGGAATCGTCACGCTGGTCAGGCCTGTGCAGTTTGTGAACGCACCGACCCCAATGCTGGTCACGCTGTTGGGAATCGTCACGCTGATCAGACCGCTGCAGCCGTAAAACGCACCGCTCCCGATGCTGGTCACGCTGTTGGGAATCGTCACGCTGATCAGACCGCTGCAGCCGTAAAACGCACCGCTTCCGATGCTGGTCACGCTGTTGGGAATCGTCACGCTGATCAGACCGCTGCAGCCGTAAAACGCACCGCTTTCGATGCTGGTCACGCCGCTACCGATCGTCACGCTGGTCAGACCTGTGCATCCCGAGAACGCATAGCTCCCGATGCTAGTCACGCTGTTGGGGATCGTCACACTGGTAAGAGCCGTGCAGGATTGGAACGCTTCGCTCCCGATGCTGGTCACGCCGCTACCGATCGTCACGCTGGTCAGACTTGTGCAGCCATAGAACGCAGAGTTCCCGATGCTTGTCACGCCGCTACCGATCGTTGCGCTGGTCAGACCTGTGCAGCCATAGAAGGCACCGTTCCCGATGCTGGTCACGCCGCTACCGATCGTCACACTGGTCAGGCCGGTGCAGGAGTAGAACGTACTGTTCCCAATGCTGGTCACGCTGTTGGGAATCGTAATGCTTGTCAGACCTGTGCAACCTGAGAACGCTTGATATCCGATGCTTGTCACGCCGCTACCGATCGTCACGGTGGACAGACCTCTACAGGCTTCGAACGCCCGTTCCCCGATGCTGGTCACGCTGTTCGGGATCGTCAGGCTGGTCAGACCTGTGCAGCGGTAGAACGCATCGATCCCGATGCTGGTCACGCTGTTTGGGATCGTCACGCTGGTCAGGCTGGTCTTATTCCGGAACGCATCCAGCCCGATGCTGGTGACCGATAGACCGTTAATCGTCTCGGGGATTGTCACCACTCCACCCGTCCCCGTGTACCCCGAGAGGGTCACCTCTGTTGCGGTGGCGGTATAGGTGAAATCTCCAAACTGATCTGCATTTGCCGGAATCACGGATAGCAAACAGAGCGCAGCGAGAAATTTGAGGAGTCTCATCGAAAGGGCGTTTTTCATGAAGTGAAGGGGTGGTGACGCAGATTTTTCATCAATACAGCTAGATCATTAGAAAAGAAAGTAGGCGTGAGCAATAAAAAACCCAGGATGACTTTCACCGTCCGAGGTTTTTTGTATTCAGGAATCAGGATCGAGCGTCCACCTGGTAGAGCTTTCGCAGAGCGGCCAGAACCGCCTCAAAGTCGTAGAGATAGAACCGGGGGCTGATCTGGAGGTGCGGGATTTTCCGAGTGCACACCCATTCGTCAATAGTGCGAGGGCTGACGGACAGTCGCTTCCTCGTTGACACCAGCCCCGAGCCATCATGAAAGCGCTCAAATACCTCACTTACGTCGCGAAACTCGCCGGATTCGTTTCCGCCCTCAACGTCATCCCCTTCGTCGATCCAGCGGTCGGGGTGCTCGTGTTCGCCGCCGCATCTCTCCTCAAGGACACGGTGAATCGCATCGGCGACCTGGTGGATGATGGGTTGCCGAACTCCAGCTTTAAGAGCTGAGCGGCACACCATTTTTGCTGCTTCAATAATTTCAAGGGAAACCACTTTCTAGCAGCCTCGTATTTTGCGTTGGTTATCGCGTATTAGCTCATGCCAGCCGCACAAGGTATGCCAGGGTGGTCAACCCTCACACCTCCATTCCTCGCGGTTTTTTAGGGTTGGCATGCGGATTAGACACGCGGTAACTTGAAGACAACTCCGTTTATCGCACCCACACGCTTAACTGGAGAGTAGCTGAAAGTGTTTTCCCACTGACCTTCCTTGGGCAGGATGCTGAACCATTTCTCGGCGCCCTCGGGTGTGGTCAGCTCTCGGTAATGCTTGAAGATGATGGATGCGGAGTTGCCGGCCTCAAGCGCGACTTGATCGGCACTCTGGACGATGGCGTTGCGGTAACTGATGAATGAATCCCGAAGCACGTTGCACGGCCATTCCATCTTGAGGGCGTGGGCGAGGGCGGGCACGTGGGTTTGCAGTTCCTTGGTGCGGACGATTTTTCCTTTCCGATCCAGATCTACGGCTTTCCAGTCGAGGCGCTCGAGCTCGGTAATGAGGATTCCGGCAAAGGCACCGATGGCGAGTCAGCGGGGATGAACCGAAAATCCGGCTCACGCTTTGAATGCTGCCGCCATGATTTCCTGCTCAGCGCGCGCGATTCCAAGATCACTTGCCTGTTTTTTCCATGTTCCCACAGCAACCTTGACCTCTCGCAGAATGGCTTCCGCCGCCGGATGATTGAGCCTGAAGAAGGAAGCCACCTCCATGGCCAGATCAAAACTCAATGCATTGTCAGTTTCCGAGATATTGAGGCTCAGTCCGGTTCCGGTGGGTTCAGGATTCAGATCATAAGCAGGAGAAAGAAGCCATCCGGCATCCGTGAGCAGGAAACCGTGATTGCGAAGATGATCGTCGGTGTTTCGAACCGCGATGGAGAACACGATTCGTCTCCACAGTTCCGCAAGGTCGCTGACGGTTGCAGCTCCGTGACGGGAGACAAACTCGACGATCTCCAAGTAGCTTGCCCCCGCATGATGATTGTCTCCATCGGTGTGCCCGAGCAGGGTCATCGCCGAGGCGAAATAGACTCGTTGCGTCCCGTTGCTTCCCCGTATCCGGTCAAAGCGGCGGGTCATGAACGTACGATGGCCGCTTCCGAATTGTTGCAGTTCGGCTTCAGCGACACGAAGGCCCGCCTTGACTGCGAGTTGGTGAGTGAGCATCTCCCACGCGGCCATGTCCCGAGCATCGCTGCGTCCGGGGAACTTTGCGATCCACAGATCGCCATCTGGATCCCTGACCCCGGCTTTCGGTCGCGCGCCGCCGATCGACGAACCCGGCGCGATCAAGAGGTTGAGCCATTCGAGATAATGAGGGTCGTCGTTTGCAGAAGCGTCCTGGATCATCCAACTTGCATGTTCAAGTTCCCGCAAGGATGTCCACGGAGGTGTCCGCATCGAGGATTCGTTGTTGAGCCAGCTATCGCCCGTTTCGCGCTCCTTAAATCTCAAGGCACCGGAGCGCTGCTCATCATGCACCCCAAGAAGGTAATCGGTTTCCTGCAAGCAATGGGCAGGACGATTGGCCTCGCGTGCGAGGGCTGCCTCCCGCCGTTGCATGAGGAGCCGTCCCCATCGGTCAGGAGACGAGTCCAGAAACAGACCGAAGTTCGGTCGTTCCGCGGAGTTCAGATATTGAGGCCCACCGAAGAGTCGCAAATCAGGATCGAGCTGCCGCGCGGCACCACTTGCCAGCCATTTGCTCTCGTAAGAAAAGGAAAAGACCTCCTTTCCTCGGGTCAGAGAGGACCGCAGATGCCCCATCAGGATCGGCGCACCGAGTTCCTGCCAGTCCGCCCATACTTCAATTTCCCTGCTCATTGCTTGAGTTTCCTTTTCGGCGCGCGTCGCCGAGTTTCAGTGAGACGAGCGTCTTCCAGCTTACGGCCTAGAACATCGTCGTTACCAACCGCGGAGAGATCTTGCTCAAGTCCAAGCACGGCCAACACCTGCACGAGCTTGCCCAACGAAATGCCCGCGGATCCATTTTCCATCAGATGGAGGGTCGAGCGGCTGATGCCCGCCCTCTCCGCGACCTGTTCGGCACTCAGCTTACGCCGCAGCCGCGCCAATCGTAGATTCTCTCCCAAATTGACGAGAAGACGCTCGTGCTTGGGCAGTAGTGTGCTAGTTTCTCGTCCCATAATAGTTGATACTCTAAACAAGATCGACAAATTTTGTGCGATATGTCAAACATTATGTGTCGCACCATCTTCTACTGACTGAGCTGCTAGGAATCCGCTTTCTGCGGGAGGCTCCTGAAAGATCCATTGGGGCGGGCTGGCCTGCCTCTCGTCTTGTCCGCCGAAGGCTTCTTGACCGCCGTCTTGTCCGCCGTCTTGTCCGCCGTCTTGTCCGCCGAAGCCTTCTTGGCCTTCGTAGCCTAGGCGAAGTAGGCGGCGTAGGAGGAAGCCTTGGCAAAGGAGGTGGCGAAGATTGGAGTGCGGGGAAATGGGGGGTGCGCTGGGTAGAGCTGAAATGCTGAAAACTGAAACGCTGAACGCAGAGAGATCGATAGCGAACTCCAACCAAACCGGCAAAGCCGCAAACCGCTTGGACGAAGTCAAAGGAAGAATGCTCCGCTGAACGCCTAGATCGGGCGAGATCGGGAGTTTCACGACGATTTCCATATACCGCGATCGTAACTCTCCAAGCCGCTCTGCCGATTTCTTTCGTGGCGGATCTTTTTCGGGATGAAGGGCTTCTGTCCCAACCCCGGATTTAGCCTTGGGTGCCGCGTAGGAGCACGTTCCGGCCGTACAAGGGATGGCGGGATCCCCTGCCCTCTCATGATCATTCCGCGTCGGTCAGGCTTGTTGGCGCGCTGATTGGATGGGATCACTGGCATTCCACTCCGTTGAGGATCACGCGTCGCTTCTTGCGGTCGTAGCGGAGGGTGTTTTCCCACTAACCTTGCTTGGGTAGGATGCTGAACCATTTCTCCGCGACCTCGGGTGTGGTCAGCTCGCGGTAGTGCTTGAAGATGATGGATGCCGAGTTGCCCGCTTCAAGCGCGCTCAGACTGCGAGGTCAAAAAATCAATCCGAAAGGACTCGTATTATGAGTTCCCTTAATGGAGCAAGTCCGGCGCACTTCGTGATTGCTCCCGATATGCCTTGTGGCAACAGGAACCACCAAGGTATGAGATTCCGATTCCAAGCGTTGATAATCACCTCGACGTCTTGATATAGCAAATCACACTGGACTTGAAAGATAAGCATTTATCTGAGAGAACGGTCTCTGTCACCTCTGTCCGATCGCGCGGATCGTATTCCGGGCAGCCCGCTCCATCACAAGCCCGCCATTCGCTGTGGCGTTTTATGAGGGTGCTTTTTCATTACTTTTGGAACCCGGGGAATGTGCGCATAGCCAGGGCCTCGTCAAAAGGTAGTCCAATCGCACTTTCCTTGGCGAGAGCTCTTGAATACCCCTGCGTAGCGTTGGCAACAATCATTCCTACAATTCGGCCTCCTCGGGCCACCGCTACGGAGTGCCCATCCGGTGACCAAATCGCAGAGAACTCGCTTCCTACAGGATTCGCCAACACGGCCTCGGAACTCGCTACATCACTGATAATCGGTGGAGATTGCCCTGTCCTTGCTATCAGTTCCCAATCGACGGCCTCTGGGGGAGGAACTGTTGAGTATAACGGGCAGCCCATTACTCCCCGCCCACTCTCTGGCTCCGTCAAGCAAAGGTAAATCATGCCCTCACTTTGGTCAACGATCGCGTGACGACGTGACGTTGCGTGCTGGCACGATAGAAACATTCCATTCTCATCTGATTGATCGATCATGTGCATGGACGATTCGGTAAATGAATGAATGCTAGGAATTTGCTTTTTCACCTAGGGCGGAGAATACACTGGGGAGCCGGTCTGGGAAGGGGAAAAGGGGGATTTGGGTAAAGCTGAAACACTGAAAACTGAAACGCTGACAGGAAAGAATGCTCCGCTGAACGCCGAGATCGGGCGAGATCGGGAGATTTCACGGCGGTTTTCATTTACCGCGATCCTAGCTCTCCAAGCCGCCGTGCCAAGATTTCTTTTGGTGGTTGTCGGCGACTGAGCAAAAGTGGATTTATTTGTCTGAGCAAAAGTGGACAGGTTTTCCTGATATTCTTGTTAGGCTAAAGGCGGTATTCCGCGAGAATGTCAGGCCATTGGGGTGTTTGTGGTGTGG